>Ga0209489_101340_pt1 | contig 50380 bp, 30 predicted proteins | sample SiratrowhiteBW_FD_187527 | JGI IMG/M metagenome (GOLD analysis project Ga0209489, IMG submission 187527) | Root nodule microbial communities of legume samples collected from California, USA - Siratro white BW (SPAdes) (version 2) | ecosystem: Host-associated > Plants > Roots > Nodule | place...
TAGAGACATATGTAACCATGGTACCTTGGTTTCCTTTCAACCCCCAGTACACTGGTTTCATTTCAACCAAAATGATTACATACAAGTCTATAACTCAGTCATCACACATAACACATCAATTTCATCAAACAACAACCAAAATGTTCTCACATATTTCTTTCTAACATCATTACTTAAAACAGTTCAATTAATTATACCAAATCACAATAAATAACCAAATTCAATCAGTGCTCAAGGACCAGTCAGACCTGCAAGAAAGACTTGAGCACTGATAATCATATATCTGAGTCTTTTATTCTAGGGTTCTATTTGAAAGTAAATAACTAAAATAAGTTACTAGCTTCTCTTACCTGATGAAGATCTCTACAATAATTCCTGCACCCGATAAAGATGCTAATCTCAAAATCTAGAGATCTAGAAAAAGTTATCAGAACAAAACCAAATTTTAGTATAATCTTAATTAAGTTGAGAGAAATACTTTTCTCAACTGTCTCTACTAAGATTGATGACAAAAGCCTAAGGAAAAATAGAGATTAAGAGAGTAAATATGAACTTACTCTGTTTGAGATTCTGATCGGTTAGAAATGATTCTTAACTCCTCAGGTACTGCAGAGTATGATCAGATTCTAAAACAGATGATGTATGAAAAGAGAAAAGTTAGAGAGAAGAAAGAGAGATTTTGAGAATGGAAGAGGAAGGCACGAAGAAGAGAGAAAAAAGAAAATATACTTCTGAAGTTGCAGGACGTGAAAGTGCAAATCATCGCCCCATAAATAATATATAAAAGATAAGATTAGTACACCGGTAAGGACAGATATTTTAACATAAATGTAGAAACGTGTTGATATAAAAATACTTGCAATCCAATGAGCACCTAGTATTATATTTTATTTGGAAAAGAACAAGTACAAGAATTTATATGAAAACGTTTTTATTTTAAACTTAAAGATATTTTTATACAAATTCAGGTTAAATATATTTAGATTTTGCAAATACAGAAATTTTGACTTTTAGTGTCTAAGAAAATCATCTCTTTTTTTATTTACGAAATTGTATAAACTTCTATAAAAGGACAAAGACACAATTATCTCGGTGACCAGCAAACATTACTCGACTTCAGAAACTGAAAATATATTTAATCTAAATTTCTTATTTAATTAAGAAATTGTAGGAAAGAAAAGGAAAATAAAATGACAAACTTTTATCTTCAATATTAAGGAGAACTTAATTTTCCCTTGACTTCCAAAATCCGAATCCCTGTCAGTCGTGCATTTTGTAATATTTTTCCAAAAATTGGTTTCCATATGTTCTCCAAATAGAAAAAAAAAAAAAATATCAGTAGTGTGCCTGTGATTATATTTTTTGTTTTCATTTTAAGCAGAAAGCAAGAAAATGGTGCAAATGAAACAAGCAAATGAAGAAAGATTACATATAATTACATGGAAGATTTGTCCATTCGTCTCAATTTACAGTGTCTTTAAGCAGGACAATTTCTGACAACCAGACACAGCCACTTAGTAATGACAATATCTGTTGATACAAATAAAAATAAAAATAATAATGGTGATATTCAATGGTCAAACATTGCTCTGACCGGTATAGGATCAGCCTTCACCAAGATATAGGAGAAAAGGGATGTAATTGTTTTGAGGAGGCCAAACTCCTGAACAAAATTTCAAATTGCACTCAATACCATTCAATTCAAGTTTCAATCGCAGAACATGATTTGTTCTCTGTGAGCTATTTGTCATGCTGTTGTAGATCAATTTCCCAGGCTGTTGCCAACTGCAATAAAAGCTGATCAGGATGTACCCCTTCCCAGGCCTCAGTTGTATCTGTAGAAGCTTCATGCAAATTCAGTAATAGCTCTTTCTTCACTTCCATGGGTATGCCAAAGGTATCGGCTCCATTTTCCAATACTATCTCCAGCAACTGAACATTATGGTCATGAATTCAATTGTTTATGCATCAGAAGAGAGATGTAAAAGCAGGCAAAAAAGGAAAGCGAAGGACATTGCTCACAGAGGCAAATAATTAGGTGTTATTTTGATGAGAGGATTCATGTGACAACAGAATATACATATTCAGACTTAAAGAAAGGAAATTCAAACAGAAGAAAAAGTCATACCTGTTGAATCCAAGACAAACAGATGTCATACATGTTCTGGTCCAGTAAGAATTGTCCAATGGCATTCACAATTTCACATGCAACTTCACTTGAAAGTTGGTCAATTACAGGACCTGTTCTATCCATTAGCTTTACAAGCAAAATATCATCACCAGTGGACAGTACTTCTGCAAAGGCTGAATCTGTGTCACCTACTTGAAGGGCATCCATTGCATTGGTCCAAGAAGTCCAGATGGCATCCCTCTCTTGCCCAACATTGTCATCAGCCAGAGCTTCTGCAGTCATTTCAGGGATTGCTACCCTTGTTGCTCTAGATGCTCCATTGTCCTCACCAGCAACCCGAATTGCTTCCAAGGTAGCTTCATCCTTAGAAGCTTGCCAGACACTTCTAGCAGAGGGTCCCTCACCAAGCCGGATGGGCATTGCTGCTTTATCCCAAGCTCTCCTGTTTCCTGATTGATCACTCTCATGCACTGATTTTGGTGATCTTCCATCAGCAGAACTGCCACCAAAAGCCCTCCTTGAAGAAACCTGGCTATTATTTCTAGAAGCAGTATACCCAGGAAGATCCCACCCTTCAGACATGTCAGATCTCCAAGATGGCCCTCTTCCCCTCATTCCCAGAGCATTTCCATCAGATTGGGAAAATCTTTCACCAAATTGGATGCGTCCATCACCGCCTCTTCCATACTTGGAACTGGAATAGTCATTAAAACCATTATACTTGCTAGATGGCCTGCTAGCTGATCCTTCAAACCCTGCAAAGTTTCTACGACCTGATGATATGGATAAATCTCGTGACATGTCTTCAACAATTCTCTCAAGACCTCGCACTCTATTCTCTAGAGTCACCATGCTATCATGTGATCCACCCATGAAATCCTGCAAAATTGTTTAAACATCTATCACTTGTGAATAACATTATACCAGAACTAATTTTTTGGGCCATACTGACCATACCTGAAGCATGTTCATTAGATGAACTTGTTGCCTTTCCATTTGCAGCAACTGCCTCTGGATGGCCAACCAATTTCCTCTGTTATTGGAGAAGGGTACTTCAGATTGACCATCAGTTTTAGAAAAACCTGCAAGATTGGCAGAACCCTCCCTCTGATCATTTTCAGTCCTATCATCAGTATCATATGCCTTAGTCCTCAGTTCTTTCGAGTTCACCCTTCTTTCAGAGTATCTGTCATGGCCAAAATCGTCATAATTCCTTTGTTTTGAATTTCCATCAGTGCCTCTCTCAAAGATACGATATTTATTACTTAAGGATCCATTAAAATCATCGTTAGGGATGTTTCCAACAGAACTTGTTCTTTCTTTTGAATCTTTAACATTCGGCTCCGACTCTTCGTCGTTGTTGGAGTTAGAAGAATTGAGGCCTCTCCGAGGAACAACTACTTCCACTGGTAAATCATCTGAACCCCTTCTTTCAAGCTTTTGGAAAAATTCTGGATTTAGTTCTTTATCAGATAACGCGGGTGCTTTCTTTTTCAGTATTACAACTGCCTTCTCAGAGATGCCAGCTGCTTTGGCCTTAGAAGTTGAATCCAGATTTGAAGAACTAGTTGATGAATCTTTTACTGATGAATCAGTCTTCCTCTCATCAAGATTTACTTTTTTCGGGTCACTTGTATCTGACGAAATAGCTGATTCATTCCCACCATCTAAAGCATAGAAAGAACAATCATCACCAACATAAACTAGGATAAAAAACAGATTATGACAGACAAATCAAACATCCTACCAGACGAGGGCTTTGAATCATCAGGAGACCCATCTCCTTTCCCTGCGATCTTTTTCCACGATTGCAATGCCTCATTCATGCTGTCTCTTACAGGTTTTATCTGAGAACAATAATACATTAATTTAGAAAAAAGTATATAATAAAGCAAAGAATTAGTTCTCCAGTGATGGAGTCTCAACAAATTAAAATCTGTCATACTAGGACCAATGATCCTTGGCCCAGACCATAAACAGAACAACATAATTGGTACTATTGTCAGACTCCTGATAAACCAGTCACTCTTTGAATGAGATATTCTAGAATGCAAGAACAAAGTCAAAAGGAAAAAGCTAATGTTATGTGGCTACCTTTATTAATGTTTTTACGATTAACATCCTTACTCATTGGGTATGTTTGGTAAAACTAGATTATAAACCAGCTAGTACCTAATAATTTAGCTTCTAACTAATAAACTAGTTGCTAGCTGATAAGGTCTAAACTGATAAGTTCCAAGTTGATAAGCTAGTTTATCAAATTAAAAATGTTTGGTAGAACTAAATGATAAGCTAGTAGGTAAATATAAAAGGCATAACTACATAAACCCTAAACCCTAAATTTTGTATATAAATAAAAATTATGTTTGCTAGACAAAAATATATTACGTCATTATAATTTTAGATTTTTTAAAAAATAATTAAATTCTTATTAAGCTTTTCAGTTTTTTCAAAGTTATATATGTTATTTTTATTTGGACAAGTCATTTTATTTAAACTAGTTGATGTGATAAATATTAATCAAATTTAATTTTTATTTATTTTCAAAAGCTTACTTTTTTTAATTCCTCAATTTAGATTACTATTACTCTGAGTTTCTTTTTTACAACTTTTATTGTGTGCAATTTTCACATAATATCATATAATGTTTTTATCTCAGTAAAATTGTCAAAACGGAGGGGGAAGAAATTATGATTAAGAAATCTCACTGTAAATGCTACCTTGTCAAATCGGCAAGCCTCGAGTGCTGCCAGTGTGGGTGCTGTTTTATCAGTAACTAAACTGCTTGAATGCAATGCCAAAGAACTTAATGCCTCAGCTGCTGCTTTACGTGTTGCCCAATCCGTACTAGAAAGGCATTCATGGATGCTAGGCAGCAAATGTTCCAAGCTTTGTGGTGCAATCGCTCCAACCTGCAATCAATACCCAATTACCTCTGAGGAATTTTCATACCAGTTCTATACATCATAAAATGGTAAGTTGGCGATTAATGGCCCCAAGTTGGACAAAAACAAACAAACCAACAGAATCAAAATTAAAGACATGGATCTTTGCAGCCTCTACCATCCAAATCTGATAGACCTATGCCAAATATTGAACTGCAACTTCCAACTTCATTGGGATTAGCCTCTGCAGTAGCCAAGGCCACTTTCCAACATCATTATCACCACATATGGCCATGTTAAATTGAATTCTACAAATGAATTTTTGCCAATATAATCAGGTCTAACTAAATCTCAGTTTTTGTATAACCCTAATGAATCTACTACAATAAGCAATCAATAGCATTTGTTTAGCATGTTCAGAATTAAAATAGAACCGAACAGAGGCAGATATATCAACAGTACTTTTAGCATTAGAGTTGCGTATCTAAGTAGGTTGTTTGGATAAGCCTTTGAAGCTTCAGATCCACGTTTCGTATATGAAAAATTAAAGCTACTCTAAGTAACTTTAACTTGGATGTGGATTACAGATCTACATTTGATCCGGTGTCAAACCAAGCATGCACAAAACTATCCTGTCCTGACCTTTCATGAAACTTTTATTACACAAATCATTACTGTGAGATTCCTATTCCAATTTGAATACAGAAACAAAAAGCGCCAAAGAATATAACCTATCACAAAATAACTAAAGCATGTAAATGTTTTACACTAAAGCTCCATTCATACCCAAATAAAGAAAAGACAAAACCACTGGGCCACCTAATGACCAAAATAACCATTCAAGTTCAAACTGAAGTCAACACCAGTGTTCCTCTAGGCAAGGTACTCCATAGATACAACTCAAGCGCTCCACTATATCTAAATAATCTGTGTTAAGACAAACCTTTATTTTGTAAATCATGATGGTAACACTCCAATTCTGGTTTGAGAACAAAATACGTATCTGCATCTAAGTTTTGTCATAGAAAAACTCTATATCTGAAAATAAACAAAGCGTCTCAAATGTTTTACACTAAAGCTCCGCTCATACCCTAGATAAAGCAAGCACAATACCTAATGACCAAAATAACCCTTCAAGTTTGAACTGAAAGCAGCACTAGTGCTGCTCTTGGCAGGGTACTCCCCACCTAGATAAAACTAAAGCACTCCTCCTTACCTGAATCATCTATGTGGACCTTTAATGCAAAATGCAAACTTTTGTTATGAGAATCATGTAGGAGAAACTCCAATTTTTTGAGAACAGAAATAAAAAACACCTCTGAATCTACATCTAAGCTTCTGATCTAAAGAAAACTCTACACAACATAATAATCAAGGCATCTCAAATGCTGTATACTAAAGCTGCATTCATACTGAAATAAAGTGAAAAACCATTGGATCACCTAATGACCAAAATAACTCTTCAAGTTCAAACTCCACCAAAACCACTTCATAATGGATAAAACTTAGAAACAATGAAGTGATGTTGGTGTGCTAGTGCTTCTCCAATCGGAATTAGAATTTCACCTCAATAATCTATATAATAAAAGATTACATTGATTGTCATCCTATATTATCAAAATGAACTTCAAATCTGATTTGAGAACAACACTAATAGCATTTTCATGTATGGTACTACATCTAGTATTCCCATTGGCGGGGTACTTCCAACTTATAACTCAAGCACTCGTCCATACCTGAATAATCTAAGCGAAATTTTAATGCAAATCTATAGAGGTGAAATTCCAATTCAGATTTGAGAACTGAACTAAAGAAACACCAAATGGATCTGAATCTAAATTTTGCACTAAAGAAAACTCTATCCCAAAATAACCCAAAGCACCTACAATGCTTTACACTAAAGCTCCATTCATACCCCAACTAAAGCAAGCACAAAACCACTGTACCACATAATGACCAAAATAAGCCTCCAAGTTCAAGCTCTACAAACGTGTTGTTCCCAATCGGAAATAGAGTTTTACCTATAACAGATTCCATTAATTATCATCCTGAATTGTTGAACAGAAACTCCAAATCTCATTCGAGAACAAAACCTATGGTACTACATTTAAGTTTTCTTTAAAATAATTCACATGAATCCACCAACCCTTGATCCCACTCTACCCAACCCACAACAATGCAGTCCTCTCACCTGTGACAAGCTGGCAACCACCGGCAAAATCGCCGCCTTGGCCATGAAATTGGGACTGTTGAGCAGCTTACAGATCCTCGGACACAGTTTCTGGAACGCCGGCACGGGCGCCTCCCCTCCGCCGCCAGCACACTCCACCATCTTAGCCATGCACACCGCCGCGCCCGCCTGCACCCCTTTGTTCTGCTCCCCCATGGCCTCGAACAGCGGCTTCACAAACAGCCCCACCACCGTCCCGACCCCCCCTCCCCCGCCGTCGCCCTTCAGATACTGCGCCGCGAGCGCGCCGACAGTGTCGCGGCAGGCGTCGCGCACGGCGGAGTCGGCGTCCTTGAGGCGGCGCACGACATGCCCAATTATCTTGGTGAGGTGCGCCGCCGCGGCATCCCCGTGGGCGGCGCAGACGGCGGCGAGGAGGCGCAGCGCGTCCCTCTTGACGGCGGGCTTGGGGTCGGTGGCGGCGTCGTAGAGGCAGTTGAGGATCATGGGAATGGCGTCCGGCGAGAGCGCGGCGATGGTCTTCTCGAGGTCCTCGACCGCGATCTGGTGGGTGTCACGGTCGGAAAGCTTGGACAGGGAGGTGAGGATCCTCTGCTTGAGCTCCACCATAGCAAGGTGGGATGAAAGTGAAGATCTTGAAGAGGGTGATGGTGTTGGGGTTATTGGGTTTTGGGGTTTTGGGTGCTTCATTGCTGTGAGAGTGAAGAAGGTTTGGTTTTGTGTGAGGTTAATGTTAAAGGTGGTTTCTTTGAACTGAAAGCAATGGAAAAGAAGATAAGAGAGAAAGCAAAAGCAAAGGGTGAAAGGAAAATGTGAACTGATTTGAAGTGGAGTGAGTTGGAGAGAAAGGGTGGATCTGTGAGGGAAAAGGGTGCAAGACAAGTTTTCAAATATCAAAACTCAAAACCATGGAGCCTTTCATTTTGCCTCAATAACCATTTTTGTGTTGGAAGTGGAGGATTTGGAAAATGGCATGGCCCATGTGTAAATTTTTTATTTTTATTATATAATATGAAATAAAATTGTTGGAATGTGAAAATAGGGTTTTTGGGTACCCAAACAAAGGTTGGATATTGCTTAGGTAGTGAGATGCCCTACAACTGTGGTTCTAGGGCAAGGGAAGGTACCTGTGGGTGTAGAATGTAGGATAGGTGTTACTGCCTTACTGGGATAATAAGGTTAGATCCCAAAAGGTGTGAAACGAAGAAAAATTAAGAGTGATTTTGAATATTTACTTACGTTTATTTAAAAGTATAAAATGTAGAAGGAACAATTTAAAAAGTATGTGGGTTTCATAGTATTCACTAGTTAACATTCTTAGCATTTATGGCAAGTGGTAAAATATTCTCAAAAAGTTTAGTATTTTAAAGACAAATCAGCTATGTCTAATGGATGAGAATAATATTTAAAAAATGGGAAAAACTGATGGGAAAAATTTAAGTTGAAATTCTGAATAGAATATATAAGAATCTTTAATTGAAAAAACGTGAAGTTTATGCTCGAAGAAAAATCGAAAATGAAGTTCTTTGAAAAGAAATCAAAATAAAAGTTATTTGGGGAGAAAGTAAAAAAGGTGTGTCGAATGTGAAACCGTAAGAATTATTTTCAAGGTTTTTTTTTTCTATAGTTAGTATTTCAGCCACTCTGTTCTAAATAACACCCTAACAAAATTGATTGTAATTTTTTAAAATCTTCAATTTATAACTAAAAATAATTTAAGTGGGACTTTTTGGATTTCACTTATTCAAATAAACAAATGTGATGGAAAAAACAGGATCAAAGATCGATTAAAGCTTTTAATAAATAATATATAAAAAAAATAGATATCTTATACAACAATAACAGATCGATAAGAGAGTGAGTGAGGAAGAAAACAGTATTGTATTTTTAACAAATTTCAACTAACATTCAATGATTACTGAAATTAATCATGTTTTTTAATGAACCAATTGCAATTAAAAAATATTGTTGGTTAGTCAACACCAAAAGGACACAAAGAAAATAATAATAATGGAATGTTAATCTCAATATTTTTAGTTTGTAAATTGAATTTGGTAATCTATGTCATGTGGCTCTAAATTATGAGGTAGCTTATGCACAAAATACTTTTGCCCTAAACTGACATGGAAACAAACATGTTCTTATCAAACACAGATAAGAAGACAAGCTGCATTAATAATTGTTGTAACAAAACATTGTTACAATATGATGTTAAAATTCATAGAAAAATTTTAAAAAATTCTAACTAAGTTTCTTGAATGATAATTCAAAACAACTCAATGGTAAGTTTGATCTAACTAAACGAGTTTTTTTTTATATATTTTATTTTAGTATAGTATTTCTTCTACTCGAGATATGAGAATTCTAAGTTTGAGGATTTGTTGTATATCTTCTTTCTTGAGAAATGTAAAGACTAATGTTTAAAAATCTTGTTTATATTGATTTTACCAACATCACCCTTATTTTTGTTTGATAGTTAAGTTATGATTGTGATAATTTTATTTTTTGTGATTGTGATAATTTGTTTTTCTAAAGTAGATTGAATTTTATTAATGATTTAACTATATACTTTATTTATGTTTATATTTATTAACGATATGCTTTATTTAATAGAAGAATACGTGGAATTTTATTTACAAAAGAATGACTTTTAATAAAAAAATATTAAGATATCGTATTATGACATAATGACTCTTAATGTGACTAATCTAAATGTTATTAAAAGGAGTAAAACAATGTTTATTATCAGTTTCTTTATTAATATGATATATTTTTTTATAAGATTTATTGAAATGGATAAAATAAAATCACAAAAATGGATAAGTCATATGGAAAATGACTTTGAAATGGGAAAGTTATGCATCCAATCAGGACTTCATAACAAAATAATTTTTTAACTGAAATACGTCACATGTAACAAATTCAATGTAATATAACTTTTTTAAAATTATATACAATGACACAATTTTATTTATTTTTTAAATTGAATGGAAGTCATATCTTGCTGCACAACTTTTACAATATTCTGAAATTTCTCTTTAATTATGTTTTTTTTAAGAGTTAAGAAGAAGTCGTGGGTTAGGTCCCAATTTTAGTTTGTAATTTTTTTTTCTATTTTAAAATGTTTATTTATATTAGACTATTTAGTTTATTCTTATTTAATATTAGATCATTTATCATGCTTGTTTACGTTAAATCATTTAATCTATTTGTTTATTCTATATTGTCTAGTCTCTTTGCTTACTTGAAACTATGTAATTTATTTATATATACTAAATTGTGTAATATATTTGTGCAAATTAGATTGTCTAGTCTATTTATTTAATATTAGACCCTTTAGTTTATTTGTTCATACTAAATTATTTAGTTTGCTTTTATATACTAGATTGTTTAGTATCTTTATGCACACTAAATTGTTTAGTGAGTTTGTTTAACTCTAGACCATCTAGTATGTTTGTTTATACATTCTTCTAATTTGTTTGTTTATACTAAATCATGTAGTCTATTTGTGTGTACTAAATCATCTAGTTTATTAGATTACACAAGATCATTTAGTCTATCTATTTCCACTATATCATCTAGTATGTTTTTTTTAATAATTTGATCATCTATAATAGATAATCCAGTATTTTGTTTACCATAGATTGTCTAGTCTATTTGTTTACTCTAAATCATAAATCATATAGTCTATTTGTGTATAATCTATTTATATATATATATATATATATATATATATATATATATATAAAGAGAGAGAATGGAAAATTGAAAATTAATTTCAATTACCTTGACCTTTTATGCTGTTGTTTGGTTCAAATAGTGGATTTGAGATAAAAGTGTATGGAAAGTTGTTTGGATAAAGAGATAGATGATGAGAAAAGAAGGAAAAATTTATAAAAAGTTGTGAATAATGTGATAGGAGTAGTTGATAAAATAATTTTATTAATAAATAAAGTTATAATTAAAATTAATTTTAAATTAAATATAATTAATTTATTGAGTGTGATTGATAAATTATTATTTTAATTGATGAAATTATAAAAATATTAATTATTTTAAAATTAAATTATTATTATTCTTAATATTATAAATATATTTTGATTATTATTATAATTTTAATTTTATTATTATTACTTTTATTATTATTTTACAGTTTTATTATTTTTATTATTATAATTATTATTTATGATTTTTTTAGTTTCTAATATTAATACAATTAATATTTTTTTTATAATTATCTTATTTTTATTATTACTTTATACTTTATTTTCTTATTTTTTATTAATATTTTATTATTATAATTTTATAATTTTACTATTTTTTTAATATTTTAATTATTATTATTATCATTAATTATTATTTTTTATGATCAATTATATTTATTTTATTATAATATAAATATATATTAATAATTTATTAAATTAATTATATTAAAAATAGGATAAAAGTTACTTTCTCTCTATATCTCTTGGTATCAGCAAAATACTATGCATTTTGGTATTTGTTTTTTTATTAGTTTTTATTCTTCGATTTTTCAACTTTCTCTTGCATTTCGTCTCTCAAAAATTTTCCATCCGCACAACAGAACGCACAAGAAGTAAGAAATTTAAGAGATTGAGATAAAAGGAGTTAAAAATTTGAGAATGTTGAGAAAAAATGAGAGTGAAAAAATTATCTCTCCATTGACTCATGCTCATCCAAAATTTAAGATGATAATAAAGTTAAATAAACAAAGAATGAGGCTGAATACAATGAGCTCCATCTGTTTATATACTGATTCTTCACCTTGAGACTGTTTCATGCACCTTTATAATTTTGAATATTTTCATTTTAGTCATGAAAAAAAGACGAAAATATCTTTATTGTTGGAAGAAGACAGAGAAGAACATTGAGGTATTGGTTTCGTGTTCAGTTCACGTTTATGGAGGTACAAGTTTGAGGCAATCAAAGATAGAGAGAGACAAATTGAAGAGGTAAAAGAACATTGTGCTGGAGGTTGTAGTTCGTGAAGGAGGGATTTGAGAGTTTTTTCGTTTGTCATCCATGGTAACTGTGTTTCAATTTTTTTTTCTCTTCGTGAATTGTCTAATCCGCAACGATAGTATTTTTTTTAATGAATTGCAGATTGCAAAACCGCAATGCAATAAAACATATTATTATTGCGGATTGTACATCCCGTAATTATTTTTTCTGCACCTTCATTATTGCGGGTTGTACATATCGCAATTGAAATTTTTTTCAATGTATTCCAGATTATACAATCTGCAAGTCTGAAAATTCTGATTTCAGACTTGCAAGTTGTACAACTCGCAATTTATTTAAAATTTTGATAGTATTGCGGGTTGTACAATATGCAATTCAAATAATTTTTTTTAAACGAGTTGTGGATTGTATAACCCACAATACAATTAAAATTTGTTGTTATTGTGGTTGTACAACCCACAATACAATTAATTTTTTTTATTATTGCGGATTGTATAACCCGTAATTCATTTAAAAAAAGAGGTGCTGTTGAAAGAGATGAAGGATAAAATTGGATTAAGAAAATTTAAAAGAGTAAAATTGTAAATTCATATTTATAATGGAGGTGAAGAGAGATAATATGGAGGTGAAGGAAGAATCAGTCTCTTTTATAAGTTCTGGCCATGAAAATGAAAGGAAAGACTTGGTGCGATTGCCTTATTTTTTATTTATTTATTTATTTTTTTTAAAAAGAGAACAATACATCTAACGACAAATTTATTAACAAAATTATTGATGAAATATAAATTTGAAAATAGAAATATAATCTGTGTTTCCCAAAATATTTGAAGATAAAAATGCATAACTAACAACTAATTCCTGTATTTATTAGATTGAAATGAATAATTTTACCATTACAAGATTTCTCAAATAATTTAATTGATTTTAAAATATTTTAAAATTCCCAAAACATTTATCGTATTTGTATGGGGTGCAGGAAGAAAACGTGGAAATGTTTGATCTGACCCGGCCCATTATCAGTCCTTTGCATGGTTTAAATTAGAAGAACTAGAGAAAGCAGAACCCTTCTAAAAACCTGCGGCAAATACAACCAAACAAGGAACCATGTCGCCCAGCTTCGTCTTCGACCCTCCCAGCGACGAAGAAATCGAACACTCCGAAGGAGAAGAGGAAGAAGAAGACCAAGAAGAACCAGAAGAAGCTGAGTCAGGATCAGATTCTGACTCAGAAGAAGAAGAAGAAGAAGGGCGGCACAAAGAAGCGCGGGTTTCGAAGAAGAAAACGCAGTCTCCATGGGACTTCGCTAAATACACGGAATCGGTGGCCGAGGAACACGCTCGCAGGAGCACAACCTCGGTGGACGAGAAAATATCCAAAGCTCTCCGACAACGTTCCACGCCGCTCGTTGCTGAGCTTGACCACAGCTCCGAGTCCGAAGTTGATGAACAAGTAATTATTGGGTTTTCGTTTTTTTGTGTGTGTGTGTCTGCATTCGTATACCCTTCTGGGTTTTTACTCTTATACGATAGGAAAAAAATGATTTTTTTTTTTTTTTGTGGGGGGGGATTTTGAAGAAGTGCTTCACTGTTTCAGAAGTTGGTAACTAATTATTGGGGTTTCGTTATTTTTTTTTTTGTAGTCGTCTACTCTTATGAATATACCATTGGAATTTTTTATTGTTGGGTAGGATTGTAGAAGTGTTTCTCTGTTTCAGAAAATGGTTTTATTTAGGATTTGAAAGTTTTTTGTATGCTTCAAATTCTGCTTTTGTTGGGCAAATTGAAGAAGGGTTCTGTCGGGTTTGTTCAAGTCGCAGGGGTTGAAAAATAGTGCTTGTTTGTTTAAAAATTTGCTTATTTGTTTATTGAGTTTGTTTAGGAAGATTGTAGAATGAGTGCTCATTTGTTTGAAGGGTAGTGATAGCAAGATGCATTGCAACACACTCCTTCTGACATGCTCTGTTATTGGTTAACATTTATTGGAAGCTATAAGATCATGAGCGGAGGCTTATTGAAGGAGTGAGACTTAAGGAATTTTGTGTTTTTCAATATGTTTCAGCTAATAATAATACTGTGTTTTAAAACGGGTATTAGAGAATGTTGCTAGCATTTCTCTTGTTTCAGAATTTGCTTTCTGACTAATGATAGGAAATAGTGCTTATTTGTTTCAAGAATTGATTTTGTCTTTTTAAATTTGTTGCTTTTGTTTAGGAAGATTATAGACCGGATGAAGAAGATGAAGAAGAGGGTTATGGCGGTGATAACAAGTCCTTTTTTGCTCCTTCTGATGGAACCTCTTTCCACGCTGATTCCTTCCTGCAGCTTAATCTGTCTCGTCCTTTGCTCCGGGCTTGTGAGGCACTGGGGTATGCTAAACCAACGCCAATTCAGGTTTTTTATTTTTGGCTTTGTTGATTTTTATTTCAATTCTCAGCATTGATGGTTGCTTAATTAAATGCTATTTAGGATAGATAACCTTCAGTATTTTGCCTAGCTTTATCTTCTGAGTCTTAGCATTACTGGAATTAGTTATGTGACTTCATGCTGTGTTCTCTCTTCATGCTATTTAGGACACTTCGTGCAGACAATTTTACTTTGTTTTTGGGCGTTTTTAATTTTGATGACAGGCAGCATGTATTCCATTGGCATTGTCTGGTCGTGATATATGCGGTAGTGCCATTACCGGGTCAGGGAAGGTATTCTCTCGGTTACTTTTCTTTGGGTGTTTCGTAAATTTGTTATACCTTGCTTCAGTGGTTTTGGAGCCTGCGTTTTTGTAAAATGGTGTTTCTTATAATGCCCTTTGTTCATTTCATGCTTTTGCGTTTCCTTGCAGACAGCTGCATTTGCATTACCTACGCTAGAGAGGTTGTTGTTCCGACCAAAACGCATGCGTGCAATAAGGGTACTCATTCTTACTCCAACCAGAGAATTGGCAGTCCAGTAAGTCTTATAACTGTTCTGAGTTGTATTTCAGGATTATATTTATTTTGTAAAATTATTCCAAATATATCATTCTAGGAGAGAAATGGCCTATAGTTTTTTTAATGGTTGCATTGGATGGATCTAGTTTTTGAAATATTTATTGTTTTTTTAATGCATTTAAATTAATGCATCAAATTCAGATTAGGCTCCATTTAAATCAATGATTTGTCTATGAATGTATATTGTATTCATTTATTCAATTCTGAAATTTGAGTAGTCTTTTTATGATGATTCATGTTAATTGCTTTCCTAATATACTTATTTCTAATTTTTATTTGACAGAGTTCACAGTATGATTGAGAAGCTTGCTCAGTTTACTGATATAAGGTGTTGCCTGGTTGTTGGGGGTCTGTCAACAAAGGTTTGATCACTATTTCAACTTCCTGACAGCTTAATTTACAAGATTTGCTGGTGGTTCAGAATATAATTATGTGCCTTTTGTAATGCTTTCAGTATGCAGTCAGCTCTTTTGGTCTTGTCCAGGAGAATTATTTTCTTTTGCCTTTCTGCTTTTATACAGCCTGATAAATATTGGGTCTAGAACTAGAACGGTACATTCTGTCTGTTTGACAGTTGATACACAGCAAAATTCTTGAGTTTCAAGACATGATTTTTCTTTCGTACTAGAGTGAATTTAATTTGACATGTTTGAACACTGTATATGATATGGTATCTATTTGTTGATGATATGAATTGCTTTAAGACGGAATTTTGTAAAAATGACCTTTTCTCCTGACTAATTAGATTAATAAGCCTTTTGAAGAAATATTTCAAACTAATAAACTAGGAGAATATGAAGGATTGTATTTGATAAACAAAAAACCATTGATGTCTTCATAATCAGTGGTTTGTCTCATTTTTCTACCAAATGTTAAATAATGTCATGTAGTTAGGTGTTTTTTTTATGAATGAGTGGATGCAATGTGGTTTTTATAGCTATAAAAATTTCTACGTTTGTCTAGTTGATTGGGGACAAAGATTGTTTCGTTTGCTATTTATGTTTTAAAAGAGGTATTTTCCCATCCTAGGTGCAAGAGGTTGCTTTGAGATCAATGCCAGACATTGTTGTGGCTACTCCAGGACGCATGATTGACCATTTACGCAATGCTATGTCTGTTGATTTGGATGATCTTGCTGTTCTAATCCTTGATGAGGCAGATCGTCTTTTGGAGCTTGGATTTAGTGCTGAAATTCAAGAACTTGTAAGTTTTAGTGTCCATTTAATGCAAGAACCATCACAGTTAAATATGCTGTTTTATAATTTATCCTGATTTCAAATTTTCAATTAAAGAAGTGTTAAAAAGGTGTGCTTGTTTATTGTTAAACAGGTTCGCTTGTGTCCCAAAAAAAGGCAGACTATGCTGTTTTCAGCAACAATGACTGAGGAGGTTGATGAACTCATTAAACTTTCCCTGTCAAAGCCTTTGCGTCTTTCTGCTGACCCATCTACGAAACGGCCAGCAACCTTGACTGAGGAGTAATTTCTTTATATCTCATTATACCTTCTGATATCATCATCACTTATCATCTACATCTGTTCTGCATGCTTTGATAGTCAGCTTTATGTCGTATTATAGTGATAAATAAAAAGTTTTTGTCAAAGAAAAATCCACAAGTAATACTTCTTGAATATTCTTTTGTTGTAAGCAAATCTTTTAATGGAATGGACATTGAGTGGTTTTTTGAATTTTAAAAGCAAATGAAGAAGAGCATATTTCATGCTTGTTTATAGTATTTTTATCCATAGAAGTTACTTATACAAAACTATTATGTTAAAACTTTTGGGGTTGCAATGTTTTGGCATCAATTAGAATCTTTTGAGCTTTGTTAACTTTTTTTTTTTTTTTCCAGAGTTGTTAGAATACGAAGAATGCGTGAAGTAAACCAGGAAGCTGTTCTTCTTGCAATGTGCTCTAAAACTTTTACCTCCAAAGTCATCATCTTCAGGTTTCATTTATCGTTTCCTATGCTTATGCTTGTAGGATGTGATTCTATATCATGAACTGTTTATGAATTCTCTTAATGGCTATTCAATGAAACTGATTGGCAACAAGTAGGAGGTTGATTTTACTACGACCGCAGTGGTTATTTTATTATGCCTCTAATCTAGCAGTTGGTCTTCTTTTGCACTGCTTTATGAGTATTATTTCCTTTCTGTAGTGGAACAAAGCAAGCAGCACATAGACTAAAGATTATATTTGGATTAGCTGGCTTAAAAGCTGCCGAGCTTCATGGAAATCTTACTCAAGCCCAGCGTCTGGAAGTATGTTGTTAATAATTGATGTGTGTATTTAATTTTGCTCTTTGGTTGGTTTTGTAGTTATCTTACTATCACATTTTTGGGATACCAAACTTGATGATGTTCATTTGGACTTCATTTGTTTTTGTGCTTGTTGAAAATAGTTGTGGTTGTGACAAGATTTACTCACTTCTGATTATCTATTTAGGCTTTGGAACAGTTTAGGAAGCAGCAAGTGGATTTTTTGATTGCAACAGATGTGGCTGCCCGTGTAAGAGTCTATTCTTGATGTTTTTTTCTTCTTTATTCACTTTGAATATTGTATTGTTAATTGCATTGTTATATCAAGCACCGCATTTTTATCTCTTATCCTGAAAGACATGATAGGGATAGTGAAACTGTGGTCACTCAAGATGAACATACAATTATTAAATATGTAGCTTATTAGCATTTTCTTTTGGCATTTTGGAATTTGGATGTAGATCTGACACTGTTGCCTATGCTTTTATTTGTAGGGCCTTGACATTATTGGTGTTCAAACAGTTATCAACTTTGCATGTCCACGTGATCTTACTAGGTATAATCTATGACCCATATTTTTGTTAACTGGTAACTTTGATTGGCATGTTGCTGCTTTGCTGTATATATATGAACATTTTTTGTTGATCTCACCTTAAACGTTGTCTCATTCTCTCTTTGGTCATCCTGATAACTTCAATAATTCTTTTATCCCTAAAGCTATGTTCATCGAGTGGGTCGTACTGCAAGAGCTGGAAGAGAAGGATATGCTGTCACTTTTGTGACTGACAATGATCGATCACTTTTAAAAGCTATTGTGAGTATAGTTTGAAGAATTGCTCCATGTTTCATATTTCTTTGCATAGTTGTCTTTATTTTTTAAGATAAAAGATGTTGCATGAGCTGATCTGGATTTTGGGTCCCTGTCCCATTTAATCATTTACATATATTCTGCCAATGTATGTTAATTATTTTTCCCTACTAGTTATTCAAGTTTGACATTTCATCAGGAAGTTTCTACATCAAACATTTTAATTACATCCTCTACAGAGAAATATGCCATTCATTATGTATATACTAATTTTAGTTTTTATTTGGTCTTGATTATACATATCTTTACTATTAATCACTTCACTAAAATTTGCCTGAAGAAAAGCCAGATGTTTTTATTGTTTTTATTTTTTAAGGTAGAGAAAGCACAAATGGAAAAGGCAAAAATCTTGTTATGCTTTAAATGAGCCATTTGTAATCATTCCTGTACCTGTTGATTTTCAATTAATTAGGCCAAGAGGGCAGGTTCAAAGTTGAAAAGCCGGATTGTTGCTGAGCAATCTATACATAAGTGGTCTCATATTATTGAGCAAATGGAGGATCAAATTGATGAAGTACTTCAAGAAGAGAGGTTTTGATTGCACTATTTAATTGTTAAGGCTTCATTCTTTATCTTTCACTTCCATTTTACTAACGTTTTCTTGATTTATGTTTCTATTTATTCAGTGAAGAAAGAGCCTTAAGGAAAGCTGAAATGGAGGCCACAAAGGTATTGATCGGTTATCTTGCTTTGGATAACTAAAAATGAATCATGTCCAGTTTTTGTGTCATCGACTTGTAATATATTATTGCGACAGTATCATCACTTAATTGTCTTAATGTGATTATATTATATTCCCTGACTTCGAAACACTGTATGATTATTTTCATGTTCTCATCATTAGCATCTCCCCTTTACTAAAAGTATGCACTTATATGACATTGGCAGGCCGAAAACATGATTGCACATAAGGATGAGATCTTTTCCCGTCCGAAAAGAACATGGTTTGTCACAGAGAAGGAGAAAAAGCTTGCTGCAAAAGCAGCTAAGGTAGGATATGTTCTTATCTTTCTGAAATAGTCTCTCAAGTTACTGGCATTCATTTCCTATTTTACAGTGGACTGAGTATGCGTTATACTTCAGAATAATAAAAGCAATCTGGCTAGGAATAGATTGTGTTTTATTATAGCTTATTTAGAGGAAGTAATCTCACTCTGTCTCACATTTTCAGCTTAAGGAAAGGTTTTTGGAAAATGGTTGTTATATCTTCTCATAATAGCTAAGTCAAACATACAATTAGTCTTAGTATTAAGTAATAATTACAATGATTCAATCCTAATTACACAAATATACGAACCTTATTTAGTTCCTAAGATTTCTCCTAATTGATTCTACCATATACGCCCATGTTTCAGTGAATATCCAACAAGATATTCTAATGATTGATATTGAGAAGAAAGAAACCAGAAAGAGACATAATGAGTTCCCGGTGTAGTGTACACACATGAAAAACATAGTAAGGATAAAATCAATAGTTGATAATGAAAAACATATACCAAGATATTTCCCTGTTTGATATAGTCAAATCATATCATATTTTCCTATTTAATGTAATGAAGTCATATCTTAACAATTATAATGCACGTGAACAATGGCGACTATTTCCTTTAAATTTAGCAGTGAAGGTTAGATGCCAGTCAAACTAACGATTGAATGACAAGTTTTTATTTCATTTAAATTTCTCTTTCTTGGGTGAAATATTACCAGTTGTTGATAAGAAATACAATGATTATGATCAGGCATCCTCCCTAGAAAAGAACAAGAGTTCTGGAAAAGAGGTAATTAGTGCCGAACAAGCTGAAGACCTCAGAATGAAGGAAAAAAGGAAGCGAGAGCGAGAGGTAATAGAGTTCCCTAATTTTGTTATGCATGCAATTTTGTTTGTTTATATACATATAAAATGTAAGTAGGCTTGCATGTATATGCACTGCTATGTATTTACTTGAATATGTATTTGGCGCAGAAACATTTGCCTAGAAAGAAGCGCAGAAAGTTGGAAGCAGCTAGAGAGATGTTGGAGGATGAGGAGCAGGATGGTAACCACGAAGAGGTATGCACTCCTTCTCCCTAGTAAGGTTCTTCATGCAGTGAAGGCTGAAATATACTCTTTGTTCATCTTGTTGCACTTAAAATAAATGCATATATTGTAGGCCAAGGGGACGAATAAAAAAGAAAAGGGTGGAATGTCACTTGTTGATCTTGCTTACCGACGGGCAAAAGCAGTGAAGGCTGTCAAGAGGGCAGTAGATTCTGGCAAGATTGTGAATAAGGGTCAAAAGAAATCTAGTAATGTTCCCAGAAAAACTCCTTCAAGGACAGAAGAGATGAGGGATCTATTCCAGACTGACATGAAGGATAAAAAGCCAAAAAGAAGAGGTGTTGGAGGAGGAAAGAAGTCCAAGAGTTCATTCAAAAGCAAGTCAAGGTATTAAATATAAATAGTCTCATTTCTGAAACCAGCAACACTGTGCTTTAGATATTTGTTTGCCCCTCTTATTATAATTCTGTAGTTACTACGTTGGTAACTTTATGCATGTCACTTTATTTCACACAAGTTTGTTCAATGCCAATAAATGAGCTCTCAATTCAAATTCCCTTTTCAGGTACAAGCGCAAGTAGTCTGTGAAGCTAATTATCCTTGTCATAAACTTGTGCATGGAAGGACCATAGAAACCTGCAATGTGTCCTTATTCCTGACCAGACATCTATTCAAATGCTTATACCATATCTACTCCCATCATTGGAGATGTGAATTTCAACTGATGCATTTGGGTGGCCATGGTGACTGGTGACTGGTGTGTAACCAATGTTGTGGGGTTTATGGTATAGCTGTAACTACTGCTACTACTACCACTACTGCTTTTTTGTTAATTGTATCACTAGCTTTTTGTTCTCAGCCCAAATGGACGGCATAATTTATAGCTCTCCAATTTTTTAAAACTGGCACTAGATTGAGTTTTAAATATTGCCCATAGAATTATCGTTTAGATATAACTCTTCAATTTTGTTGCTTCTGCCGTACTTGTGTTCAGGCACCATTTATGCAATATAATAGCATTCTGGAGTTGGATTATCCTTTCACTGTAAAGGCTAGCTGCTCACTGTTGACCTTACAAGTGGCTATTTTAAGGAAATTCAATCATAAAAGAGGTTTAACATTACTTCACAGACAAAGAATTAAATTAGATGTTAGAGTTATGCTTATTATTTAAGCACTAGACTAATATAAAACTAAATGTAAAATTTTAATTTGGTAGAAAGGATTATATGATGTCTAAAAAAATCAGTGATATGGGTAAACATTAACAATTTATAATAAAAAAATTACAGTTAAAATAATCATTTCAAACTATATTATAATAATTTAGTAATATGAATTAATGATTGATGTGTCAAATAAAATTGTTATGAAGCATGTTTATATATAAGGTTAAATTTTGCATAACTGATTTGGCAAAACTTTTATTAGCTCTTAATGGGCCTTAGTAATTGTTTACCCTAGTGGTCTAAATAGTTCTTATATCCACATTGGTTAAGAATTGTAACTATATTTTATTAAATACTTTTAGTTAAAAGGATAAATAATTTGGCATTATATGAAATTTTATTTTATTTGCGGTAAAAGTGAGTGAAAAGTAAAGGTATTTAGATTAAGAAAAAGATGATTAAAAATTAGAAAAAAATTATAAAAATTTGTTAATGATATAGTTGATAAAATAGTTTTATTATTTATAGTTTTTAATTATTAGTATTTTGTTTTAATAATTATTTTTATTATTATTTTATAAAATTATTTTCAATATTTATTACTATTATTTCATAATTTTATTAAATTTATTATTATCTTTTATATTTATGTTTCTTTTTTTGCAAATCTTTCCATGTAGTTTTGCATTTTTTTTTTCATTTTTCGTGTTTAATTAACTTTTTAATTTTTTATTCTTTGGTTCTAGTGCTTTTTTACTTTTTTTTTTCTTTATTGTGTTCGTTTGTAGATATCCATACATTCTAAGATTTATAAATAATTTACTATATCACATAAATATATACTAAAAAAAAAAATACAAAGCATGAGTGATCAATCAAAATCCATGTAAGAACTAACCTCTCCCACCTAAAATTTGAACAAAAAGAAAAAAAAGAGGAAAATAATAAAATTGCAAATCTTTCCATGTAGTTTTGCATTTTTTTCATTTTTCATGTTTAATTAACTTTTTAATTTTTTATTCTTTGGTTCTAGTGCTTTTTTACTTTTTTTTTCTTTATTGTGTTCGTTTGTAGATATCCATACATTCTAAGATTTATAAATAATTTACCATATCACATAAATATATATTAAAAAAAATACAAAGCATGAGTGATCCATCAAAATCCATGTAAAAACCAACCTCTCCTACCTAAAATTTGAACAAAAAGAAAAAAAAGAAAATAATACAAAACATAGAGGATTAGATAAAAAAATATGTAAGAATCAATCTCTTATACCTGATTTAAACAAAGGGAGATTATACTTGTTTTTGAAAAAAAAAAAAATCTAAATACAAGCAAGCAAAGCATCTCCAATTCAGATAGTAAGAAAGAAAGATGGAATTTGGAGGTTTTGCATTGATTATAGGATTCTCAACGCGATTACAATAAAAAGATCGATTTCCTATTTTATCAATTAAAAAATTGCTTGATGAACTTCATGGGACAAGGTGGTTTCCAAAGTTGGACTTACGCTCCGGGTACTACCAGATTAGGCCGCATACAGGTGATATTTCGAAAACTGCTTTTCACACACATGAGTGTCACTATGAATTTTTAGTGATGTCTTTCAGATTGGATAATGTGTCGGCTTCATTCCAGTCAACTATGAATATATTGTTTCACCCCTACTTGGGTAAGTTTGTTATAGTGTTCTTCGATAACATACTAGTGTATAGTAAGTCATTAGAAGATCATATATTTCATCTGGATATTGTTTTTCAATGTCTCATGGCTAACTAATTTTTGCCAAAGAGAAATACATGTTTGTTTGTCCATAAATCGATAGAGTACTTGAGTCATATAATATCTAGGGATGGCGTTAGTCCAGATTCTGAAAAGATTCGTGCAATGGTTGCTTGGCCAACACCTATCAACGTTAAACAATTGTACGAATTCTTGAGTTTGACAGGTTGCTATCGCAAATTTGTCCAACAATATGCCTTTATAGTTGTTCCTCTCACTAATCTACTCAAGAAGGATTCATTTACTTGGTTTAAAGAAGCACAACAGTCATTTGATTAGTTGAAGGATGCTATGACTCATACTCCTGTGTTGATGTTACCTAACTTCCAAGAGGATTTCATAGTAGAAACAGATGTATTCGAGCAAGGGATGAGGGTTGTCTTGATGCAGAATAGCCACCCAATCTGTTATTTCAGTAAAAAGTTTTGCCCAAAGTTTCTTTCAACTTCTACATATGTTCGGGGAGCTGCATGCAATCATTGTGGCTATCAAAAAATGGTGCACTTACCTTTTGGGCAGAATCATGATAAGATTTTCATTCCTGACCAATTTCCTGTTAAGCAAGTTCTTTTGGAGGAATTTCATGCCACACCAATGGCTGGTCATGCTTGAATTCATAGAACTTATGGGCAATTGAGTGACAATTTTTATTGAAAAGGAATGAAAAAGGGCGTGGCTGAATTTGTAAAAGGTTGTGTTGTGTGTCAACAGATCAAGTCTCTTACATAGTTACCGTATGGGTTATTACAACCAATTCCACCTCCCACGACTGTTTGGGAGGATATATCTCTTGACTTTATCATAGGCTCCCTTCTTTTCAAACTTATTTTGTGATTTTGGTGGTTGTTGACAGATTTTCTAAGACAGCCCATTTTGGCATGCTTCCAACAAATTTTTCAGCTGTTAAGGTTGTTGAATTATTTGCTTCCATGGTGTGCAAGTTATAGGGCATGCCTAAGAGCATAATTTCTGACATGGACCTTGTCTTCATGGGCAACTTCTGGAAAGAATTCCTTCATATGAGTGGCACGAAATTAAGAATGTACTCAACTTATCTATCATCCACAAACCGACGGACAAACAAAGGCAGTTAACAAAGTGTTAGAGCAGTATTTGAGAGCCTTCGTACATGTTGAACCAAAGCTATGGGGAAAATATTTACATTCGGCAGAATGACACTACAATTCAGCAAAGCACTATTCTACCAAGGTCACTCCTTATGAGATTGTTTACAATCAACCACCCCCTTCGCTGCCTCAATACATCACAGGAACTAGTCGTAATGAGGTTGTAAATGCAGATCTAACTAAACGATAGGAGTTACTTGATAAAGTGCGTTCCAAATTGATCAAGGCACAATCTATCATGAAGTATTTTACTGATAAGAAGAGATTTACAATAGGTAATCAAGTGCTAGTGAAATTGAGACCATACCGATAGGTGGCAACACGACAATTTCCAATCTCAAAGCTTGCTCAACGATTTTATGGTCCTTTTCCTATTGTAAAATAGATTGGAGAAGTGGCTTTTGAATTGGAATTATCCCAGAAGCTCAAATTCATCCAATTTTTCATGTCTCAAAGCTGAAACCATTCCATAATCAAATTGAGACACCTACTTTGAAATTTTCACCAACAATTTTCAATAATCAACCCAAGTTGCAACCCCTTGCAGTGCTAGATTAGAGGACGTCTACAGGATCTGATACAGTAGAAGCATTGGTCCAGTGGCAAGGTTTATATCCTGAAGGTACAACTTAAGAGAATCTTGAAACATTATAGAAAGACTACCTAACACAGTAACTTGAGGACAAGATATTTGTCAAAGGGAAAAGGGGTGTAATAGCCCAAGAAGAGATAACAGATGATCATGAAGAGGCAAAAATGAGCAGCCCAATAGCAAGAAGTAAGTCCAAACGCCAAAGTACCAAAACGGAAGCATTTTGATGACTATGATTGTACAGTAAAAGGTAAAATGAAATAGAGGATGGAAATAAAAAATAGATCTAAGGACACAGCAGTAATCTCAAGTTGTTAGGATCTCAGGTAGATTTGTTATTTTTTGTGGTAACAACATAATTCAAATATATGTATGAGAGTTTTCTAGTGGAAATAAAGAGAAGAGCAGACAATTATTCACTCGTATCTTCTTTTTCAGTGGAGGAAGCCTAACATGTAAAATAGACATTACATCTTTAGTTGTCATATTCAAAAGTTTATCCTCCTTATCTAGAATCACTCTTCAATGAAGAAGATTATTACATTCTTCAAAACTCGCCAAATATACCTCCATCGGAATCTACACGTGATCATATCCCTTTTGATTCAAGGAAGCAAACAACTAGGATAAATGATACTATATGCAGTGTTCAAAACTTGTTCAAAAGTCTTCATGAGAGAAGAAGGTCCCTCCAAATTTTGATCTTTAAGACAATTCGAGGGTATATGAAACCAGACAAATCCGGGCCCATGCTACAAGAACCACCAAGTAGTAAAGAAAACGCAATACAAAGCTGAAAAAATCAGAAAACCTGAAAAAAGAAGCATTGAAAAGAAATAAACAGGTGCAAATCGCTTAGCGCGAAGAAGCCAAGCCCATCCCCTGAAGGCACAATACCTAGAAAATGAAAAGCAACAAAAAGCCAAAGCAGGAAAAACAGACACAGCCCAGATGCAAGGAAAAACACACTGAAACAAACAAAACAAATGAAGAACCAAAAAATGGTGAGACACAAAGGAGATTCTAGTAGAAAATTTTGGAGCCAATTTTTTTAGTCAATTTTTGTTTTTATTCTATAAATACTTTCTTAAAAAATAGTGACCAAGCCCATGATTTGATTTAATCAAATCCAAGTTTGATAAAGTAGGTTATGATTGGATTGGAAATCTGAAAAAATATTTAACTCAACTCATTTAAGGGTAATTTTGGGTTGTTCCTTTCCACAACTTCATACTTTATTTGTGGCATCTTTACAATTTGAAGAAAAAAAATAGTAGCTATGTTCTTTTCGTGTTATTTTTTAGATAAGGCTTTTTAAAAATATTGAAAGAATCTTTTGAATTGTACGTCAAAGAAAAGTAAAATTATATTTAAGATAACACAATTTTATAAGGTTGATAAATTCATATTACACTATTTGGAAAAATACACTCTTATTATAAATTCTCAAATATCCAAAATTATTTATTTATTTTAGATTAGTTAATCTAGAACGTCACTGTATACCTTTTTACGTTTTCTTTTTCTTTCCTTTTTTATTTTAAGCTTTGTTTGAATTATAGTAATGTATTTTTCATCTTTATATTAGAAACTAATTATCTGTTTAGAGAAAAAAAAATTAGCTGGAACAATGGCGACAGAGACAAACCAATTAAGAGAATCAGATTGCGAATGAGGCGAACCAATTTTTCTTTAATGTGAATTGAATTCTTGTTTGGCACTGATGACCTAATTTGGGATAAAAAGAAAGAAACATGTTTACGAGGGAGGTGTAGATAGTACTATTCAAAATTATCAATCTTATATTTACAGATTATAATATATAATTTTTTTTTTCGAATTATAAGTTCATTCAGCACTTTCAAAAAGTCTAATCCAAAAAATAATATAAAAAATAGATATTATAATTTTTCTTAAATTATAAGGGTGTAAAAAGAAGTATAAAGGTGCATGAAGAAAACCTAATTCTAACTACATTTATATGCAACTATATTAGAGATGACCATAAATCACTATTTATTTTTAATTTAATTGATTCACATTTATAAAAATACAATGTCAAACTTCACAGTTTTTTTCAATGTTAAAATAATATGGTGAGTCATAATAATAAAATTAATTAATGTTATGTGTAATAATAAAATTTAAGGTAAGAAATCCTACATAAAATAATAACAAAATCAAATTATAATATATAAATAAGATAAGGTCTTTAATTTTTAAATTATTTTTTGGAACTGAGTTAAGTATAAATTTATTAAGATAAATTACTTTTTGAGATTGAATTAAGTATAAATTCATTATTAATTTATAATTTTTTTTTACGAAGTGATGTTTATAAAAATTATTGTCCTTTATATCCATTTAATACTAACTAAGGACTTAAGCTCTTTTTATTTTAATGTTAAAAATTAATCTTGATTTTAGTTTATGTACACAATCATATTATAATTAATAGTTTAAAACTATTGTTTTTTAACAACAGCTTTAGAGCATTTGACTTTCTATTAGCTATTAGCACTCTAAAATATTGCCACATTTATTTATTTTATTATAAAATTAATTTTCAATCTTATAAGGGTTTTGACTAAAAAATAATTTGTGTTTGAGTTTAATTACATTTTTTTCCTTTTTTAAAGTAAAAGGTTTATATTTATGTTTATTGGATATGAAATTTACATCTCGTTCTTATTTCTATTGTGTAAGGAAAATTCTCCTGTCTATTAATCACGTCTCAAATATTAATTAAATAACTTTTTACCAAAATATACAATTCACAATAAAAAAAATGAATGATTAAAAAGTTACATATTTTTTTTCAATCTTAAATTTTAAGAAAAGTACTTGTAATTATATAAATAATAAAATAGCAAATAACAATTATATGATTTAACACTTAAATAAGACATTTTTATGTGATTAAAAATAAACAACAAATAAAAATATTAAAAAAATATAAATGATCAAATACATATCTTATAAATAATTTAATATGATAAAATTGAAATTTATTTTAAAATCAATACATCATTTAAACCAAACTATGCTAAGGAAAAAAAATATAATTAAGATTATAATAATAAAGAAAGTTCATAAAAATTTAAAGAAAAGTTTCTCATATAAAATAAAACAAAAGGTTAAAAAAATAATAAAATAAGTTATATTACCTAATAAACTAATATTGGTTTAGCAATTTAAAATAAGAATAAGACAATACATACTCATTTTCCTTCTTATACTTTTAAAATTTAAGTATTACTTGTACCTATAACCAGCTATTAAAAATTCAGGTAAAAGTATAAGTTTAGATAAAAAAAAATTGAGTAACAAACAAAAAGAGAATCACAAAACTTGTTCTCTTAAATTTTAATTTTTGAATAAGAGGTGATAATGTAGTCTCTTGAATAGGTTTCAATCTTATCAAATGAGAATAAATTACGTTCATCTCCTGAAGAAAATAATCAATCAAGTCATTCCTTTAAGTTTTTTAAGATCTTATTTTTTTAAGTCAATAAAGGATGTTAAGAAACACTTATGAAATGGTGTAATTAATAAATAATACTATAATCTTTTAACATGGCTTTATACAGAGGATCTGAATTAAGTAGCTAACTGTTTTGTTGTCTGATTAGTATGATATCAACTAATAATATATTCATATCTGTAATGTCCAAATGATCTCTGAAGAAAATGAAATGAAAATAGTTAGAATATGAACATTTGGATTGAAAAATAGCCCCGCGGCGCCTACACTGATTATTGTCAAACCAACAATAGTGGATCCGACAAACTCTTAGAGACACAAAAAAGTTTGTCTTAAAGTTGTAGTTAGATATGATTTTGTCTCTTTCTTTGTTTTCTCTTGGAAAAGAAAAAAAAACCATTTTGGCTGTAAACCATTTTGTCTTAATTTTACCTATAAACCAAAGTTTCATTTTCCAGGATTCTAATCTGCAAAAGGATTAGCTTTTACTTTTGCCCTTCTTTTTTATGTGAGAAAATCTTAGCTGGGTCAGTTTCAAATTTTCAAATTTGAATCTTGAGGAGTCGTGTTCCGGACTGCACTCTAATACTTCTGAGCTTCTGAGTAAGGCAGACAACCTTGTTTCTACTCCTATGTGATTTGCATCTATAATCTATGGTTTGGTATAACAATTTGATTAAATTTTAGTAATGCTTGTTTTTTAGTTTGTTACATTTTTAATAATATCGAGCTTTTAGTATTTTCTTCGTGTATACTCTTTAACATTGTCGAATTTTAATGGGTTGTTTGTGTTTTTGGAAGTGTTTTGGTGAAGTTGCTATCCTTCTCTGATTCTGCTAATCTAGCCCCTAAGGGGATTAGTGGTTTTTAGCAGATTTGATTCTGCATCATGGTAGCTATTCTTGGTTGGTGGTCCTCTTAGGTTTGTTTCTTTACCTCTTCATCTTTTTTTTATTCAAATTTATTCATTATTTTATCCCATGAAGCTTGTTTAGATGAACTTTTCAGTAAACATTTCTAGAAAAAGAAAATAAGTAGGGAAAGTGAAGAAGTTTCTCTATAAATTAAAATTAACCTTATCCATAAGTTAATTTATAATAGCTCTTTCATATTAGCTTCTCCAAAATCAGAGTTATGCATAAGATAGTTTAAATTTATGCAGAAACTCATTTCTTTTTGTTCTTTTTATTTTCCTCTCCTATGAGTAGTGCTTATAGAGATCTTACTTAAAGAGGACCATAGTCATAAATGCATGAAGAGTAGTGTAGCTGGCATTCTCAAGCTGATATTATAAATTTATAATGTGTGGTTGAGAGAGGCCACATGATGTATCATGACAACATGCATTCAAATGTGTGTTTGTTTCTCCCAATAAAGCATTCTTAATTCGCTAGCCCTGCTCAGTTCTACTGTTTATGGAAAATGGATTTTTGTGTTTTGTGATTTGCATCTCAAGCAGACATGCAGTGGTTGATTTCATGATGCTTTGCTAGTGTGATGTGAACTTGGTGACACTTCTTGCTTGCTGTAAGATATGATGTTTATCTGTACTACTCATCATTCCATTACTTTCAATTGTGAATTGCTAAACAGTAATCTAGAGGTGCTTGCTGATTATGATTTTCATATGCTATTTGCATGTAGTGTTGATTCTGATGGAAATATTCATCTTTCAAATGTGAACTGGTAAAGGAAAGACTAGGAGTTGTTGATCTGAATGCACCATTTACATGTATAACAGATTATCTGGCTATATCCATCAGTGCTTTGAAGATTTGGGTGTTTGATTGGAACCTAAAGCAGCATGGAAGGTACTAAGGGCGATGAAGGATCCATTACAGTAGGAACCACTGGAACAATCAGCTTATTGATGACAAAGGAATTGGATCAGATGTCCTCTATTCCACACCAGGATCTATCTTCAACAAGTAAACCTAGAATTTCAGTTTCAAGTGGTAGTACTACGCCAAAACGACCACAACCAAGAAAATCATTTGAAGCCAGTAGTAGCAGTAGTAGTAGCAGTAATGTTACAAACCATATAAGCTCTGGGATTGGCCAAAAAACAAAACATAATGGCAAACATACCCATCAAATACCCATGCTTGGTTCCCATACCCTTCCATTGGATGCAAGTCCAGTTATGAAGAAAAAGGAAAAGAAGAAAAAATCTAAAATTGTGGAAGTTGTGGACATCAAGTGTGGTTATGCAGATAAAGCTTGGGCTACACCTATCACAAATTCTCTTAAGAAGTTGGGTTTCTCAAAGCTCTCTGAGAGCATTACCTAAAGCTGGAACTGTATGTCAGACTTCAGGTTCTTGTAGCTGAAAGCAGAGGTTACATTTAGCTTACTGTTGTCTATTACATCCACCATAGAACACATGCTTGGCAAGAGCTTGCTACTTCCTCGCTTTTTCTTTCTAGTTTCTACTCTGGATACAGCTGAGGGTCTGGAATCAGTACTAACTGAGGAACCCATCTTGATGGTTTGAGATTTGTTCTTCCGTGACCAGCCTTGGGAATTTAGTTCAAGCTGTCTAAAGTACTCAATTTCTTGCATTAGAAGGGACCCAACTGTGCCTCTGGTGCCTATTTCTACAGGTGGAAATTCAGCCATTTCTTTTGTGTTGCTTGTGGCAAGGATGGTGGGTGTATGTATGCTTTATTTTGTTGGTGTCAAGGAGAAAGCAAAATTGGGATTGAAGAGGAGTGGTTTGTTGAATGTTTGAATAACTTTTTCCACAAGCTGCGGCATTTTCTTTAGTTTCACAAAAGCTCTCCACTCCACCATGTACTATTTATATGAAGTGCATGGCATGTATTATGTTTTGGTTAGAGTTAGTTGGTGACATGACATTGTCATTCGATTCATGTGCATGCAGTAAACCACTTGAGCTCCTAACTATTGCATTATCCTTGTAACTTTATATTTAATCATGTCTAGCTACATGCCAATAACAAGTTCATTATTTGAGGCCATGGTCAATGAAATTTGGAACAGATGAATTCATGTGAAAGAAGAAATTGGACTATCACTTTCTTTGACTTTTGAGCAAGCCATTGTCACATTATGGTGTCTTTAATTGGCACCGAAAAATACAAGTCTAGATGGTTTTGTAAATTTCTTTCCATTTGAGTGCTTTTCAGGAAGTGGCTAAGTGTGGATGATTTTTGTTTTTGTTGGTTGTATCCATCATATACTCTGGTTTTTGTTTGGGATGTGAAGGGGAGTGGGAGAGATATTTAACATTGTATACTCAGACAATGCTTTAGTTATTCTCAGACTAGGATTTACAGTTTTCTGATTTCACTATTTATCATTAAAATATTTGGTAAAAGGGATAGAAGGTAGAAAATTTGTTAGTAGGAATTCATATTTTTTTCTTATACTAAAATTTACTCATATTGCAACTTGCAACTGCATTATATCATTGCTTCACAAATCTGGTTTTGATACATTTTAGTTTTTCTCTACATTGTGAAACCCATTTTTTGGTTCTTTATATTTTCTATATGATTTTATTGTCATCCCCCACTTTACACTGCCCAAAAAAAGACTCTGCAGGTTTGAGGAACTAATGCAATCTGTCACTTTTTGTGGACCCTCTGTGCTACATTTGTTTGTAGTGGAGTCACTCACGGGTGCTCCATTAATTTGTGTGTGGACTTCTTAGACATGTATTCCTTTCACAAGATAGAAAACAAAGGTTCTTATCAAAGCTATGTAACACTTTCATTCACTAAGGGGACCAATTTCTTACCCTTTATACTGTGCATTTTAAGAGTACCACTGCTCATAAGCTTCTACTTCGAAGGAGAAATTATGTCATTGTCATGCAAAGGGAGAGAGAGAGAGCAACTTGGAACAAGCTAGTGATCCTAGTTGCCTAAATTACTTAAAAGATAACCAATTTTGTGAGTGATTAGATTAGTTTTTAACCATGGTAAGGTAATATAAAGTAGCTATAAGGACAATTCCACTGTTATTTTCAATCATTTGTCACTGCTTTCTTAAAGTGTGATAAACTTTTCTGATTCTGTTTTGCATGTGAATGTGACAGGTATTTTCATTGGTAAAAGACACTTCACATGTGATTACGTTTTTATGGCATTAACATCATTTAAAACCCACTGTTCACTGTCCACTTCGCGTTGCTATCTTTTTAACTCCACTTCGAGATTTATGTGCAAGTTTTTTTAGCTCCTAGGGTTCATTTTAAAATTTAAGCCCAGTTGTTTATATTCTTAAATTTAATTTATTATACATAACAATCTTAATTCTCTAAAATTCGAGGATGAATAATTGAATGAACATTTATTGTTTTAGAATTAAAATAGATTTCATTTTAGAAATTTTCATATTTCAAAACATGGTACTGTTTTTTATCTTAGTTTTTGTTAAGTGGGTCTTTTCTAGTTTAGGGAAAGACTTTGACATAAAGAAACCATGCACTGAGAAGGTGAAGGTAAATATGGAAGAAATATGATTGTCTTGAAGTTTGCACACTTTGAAAGTATTGTAATCTTAAAGAAATAAGCTTTTAAAGAGCAGTAATCTTTAGACAACTTGGAGTGGGGAAAGTGTTTGTCGATTATTTGTATTGTTTTTTTAAGAAATTTAAGACACATTCTCTTAAAATAACTTTTTAATATTGCCAAACATAAATTTTGAGATTTGTGCATGTCATGTAACTTAATGAGTGGATACAACCAAAGATCCAAATAGAGATATTCATTGACATAAAAGTTAAGTTAAGGGCAACAAAATAAATTAAGAGTTCTACTTGCCATTTTGATATCTGTGATCAATTAATGTGTTAGATTGTTTCTTTATAACATTTAGTTTAGTTAGACATCAATGTATGAGCCACACAGGTAACTTCGCCAGTTTCTTTTCTCGTCTCTATGAGAACACATTTGGGAATAAAGGAAGTTTGTTGAAAATTACCAACACCAGAATAAAATTAAGAACAATACTTTCTTGTGGATGTGGAAGAGTGTGTTTATGTGATTGTTCTCACTGGAGTCAATGTGCACACTAAGCTGTTATACAAACTTTGCCAATGCTACTCCATATGAAAGAAAATATATTGTAAATTTGTTAAAAAACACTCATAATTTATGTATTGAGGACTTTAAATGATTAGGAGGAAAAGCAAAATCATTGAGATTAAAATGGAATCTTAAGAACAAAGAAGAATTGAGGACTTGAGCAAAGCATTAAGACTAAAATGGAAGAGGCCGCGCGAACGCAGGCCTCCACTACCACAAATTATGACATAGGCTCTATCACTTGGACAGACCTTAAAAAAGTACCCTTTCAAAGTGCAATGAAGGTCACTTTCTTAAGCCATGGACCTTAATGATCATCCATTGACCCCGTCCAGGTAAGTATGTTGTTCAGGGTGACAAATCTTATATTCGTAGTCTATTATTCTCCATGACACTGTAACTAATATTTCAATGTGGGATTTAGTACAGTATTTGAAGCCTAACATGAATTGGTTTCACAGTTGTTGAGTGCTTGGTTTAAATTAAAGAAAAAGGATTCAGTGAAACTACTCAAAGTAAAAAAAAATTTCAAGAACCGGTGTTTCATTAATATACTACAAGTAGAATTAATATTACAGCTTTAATATCACACCAGTTATTGAATTGAATGTCAAAAAAAAAACATGACAATCCCATATTACTTGAGTTCACATGAGACCTTGAACTAAACCTGCTCCATTCTGGGAATTGGTTGCTCCAAACTGCCATCACAAAATTCTAAGATCATTATTCTCTTATTACCTCTTCTTCCTCTTTTGTGTCAATTTCATTGTATCTATAAAAGACACCTTTTATCTGATTACTACACTAGTTTCACTCTTTAAATATCCTCTCAACATGCATTAACTAAAAGACACAAAAGGTTATACAGTAGACAGTGATAAAGTACTGTAGCATTACTTATAAGGAAATGTGTAATGGGGCTGTGCATTTTACTGTACATTACAGTCTTAGTTCTCTAGAATTGAAGGACAAGTAGTTATATTTCATCTTAGAAGAATATTTTTCTTATTTCCAAACACATACAGTTTTGAACTTACGTTTTGTTATGTTAGCCTTTTCTAAGAACTAAGGTTGGCTACTAGTGCTCCATGAAATTTAGAAAGAAATCTTGAACTGATGAATCCTGGACTGATAAGGTGAAGTTAAATGTGAAAGAAGTATGCTTATGTGATTTCACGCATTGGAATTGCAGTGGACAGTGGAGAAGCTACTGTAATAGCACACAGCACGTTCAGTGTATGATATATTGCATTTTTTGTTAGATTTGGTTAAAATGAATTAAATCATATACCACCTAAGATTCAATAGACGTGATGAGGCCCAAATATGAGTTTATGCTCTATTAAGCAGAGTTACCGAGAAATGACCAAAGAAATTTCGATTAAGCAGGATTGAGGAGTATAGATGTTGATGAATTTTTTTCTAAGATGGTGGTCATGTATCAGTTATCAACTTATCACCACTCTTCTTTTAATATCAATTAAATTAAGTTGAGGATATGTGAGGTAGGTAAAATATATACACCAAATGTAGGTATAGATATTGTCATATAAGGCATATTTCTTTATCCTTTTTTCAGCTTGTCTTCATTCTTACCTGAGAAACATAGCTAGGCACAATAGAAATTTGAAACATGTCTATAAAATTCTGTAAATAGAAGTACAACATAGACACATACTTTCACCTTTCTTCACTCAAATGCTCTCAATTCAAACTCATGATAATTTAGAACATATTTTATTTTCTGCAATGCACAGTAGATAACAGAATCAGCAAATTTGTTGGTTTAATTAATATTCAAGGGTTGCAAGTACTTGAGACTTATGATCTGCAATGAGCAAGACACATGAGCATATCTTTGAAGATCAGTACTTTTGAGTTTTCTTCCTGTAATATATAGCTCATGCAAACTTGTGATTATCTTATCAGGTTTCAACCATTCTGGAATATCTTGTCCTGAAAAGCCTTCAAGATGCAATTTTCTCAACTTTGGAGACAAACTAAACCTGCTTCTCATAGTACATTGTGTCAAACACACTCCATGATATTTTTAGTTTCTCAAGCTCTGAGAATTCTATCAAGCTTTCAAACGTTATATCTTGGATCATAACCCCTCTTCCTATGTGTATGCCGAGTTGCTATAGTTTTGACAAATGTGCAAGATCTGATATTTTGTAAGGAGTCTTGCCAGAAATACCAATCACAAATCCCTTCAATACTTCAAGCTTAGGCAGCTTCTCAATCACCTTTGGCATTCTATCCAACAAGTAGCATTGAGACAGATTCAAATATTTGAGGTTTCTCAATGATGCAATATCATCTGGTAATGTTTCTAGATTGTGACAGGCCTTGAGATCTCAAGTTGAAAAATGGAGTTTGGTAGCTCAGATATTCTACATATTCCACGAAGGCTAAGATATGTCAAACCCTTTTGATCCTTTAACTCCTTCAAGAATTCTTCGCTGTTCACTTCAATATGATGTTTTGATGAAACGTGCAGCCAACGACCAAGTTGAAGCACCTGCAAATGCTTAAATTTGGCCATCCATTGGGGTCCAAATTCAAGATAACTTGCACCAACATGAAAAATACCTGTCAAATGGTCAGATTTAAAACCAAACTCATCACTTAGTTCAACTTTTTGTTTCCAAGATGATCAAGGCTGTCATAATTTTTTCTTAATCCTTCACTTTCACCGACCTTCAAATCTTGATCTGTTATTCTTGGTGATTCAGCAGCTTCTTTATTTGCACTTGAGATTTCATCAGATGGCAGCAACCTTTTATTTGATTTTCTTATTTTCTCGCAAATGTTTTCCTCGTCTTGCCTCAACTTAGATATGTTGTCGCGAAGATAGTCATCCACCATTGTTAAAGTGTCAAGTAGCTCTTGTTTATTTTTCTTCACCTCGGAAAACAAATCCTTTATCCTGGTCAACTCATTTTTCAAAACCTTCAAATTTGTTTTTGTCTACAGTCACCAAGCCTTTTAACAACGTAGGCACTGCTTTCATGGGATTTGTGGGAATAGACATTTTTTCTTCTGTAATAAATTCGAGGGACAGAGTTATGGGAGATTGCGACTTTATACAAAAGAAAACAATATATAAAAATGTATTTTTTGCTATAAGAGTGAGGGACAGGGAGGTGTGAGGATTTAATACTATAAAAGATTGATTAAAAAAACCATAAAGTTTTGCAACAAGATTGAGGTATTAAGTCTGTGACTTCATGAAAAACTGATGAAAGAAACAAAATACTTTTGCAATAGAGTTTTGATGAAAGAAACAAAATACTTTTGCAACATTGAGTTTTGAGACAGAGTAGAATGAGCTTTGAGACTTGGATAGAAATATTTTTACCAAGTGATTCCTTTGGTACCTTTGTCATCAAACTTTTCAAATAGACCATAAGAAGCAAAGAATCCCCAAACATGATAGACCTCATTTCCTTTTCCACGACCACAGTAGTCTATCCTTTCTTTCAAGCAAGGAACTACTCTTGCAAACTATCAAACCCATTGACAAGTCCTTTCTTTCAATAAAAAGAGACAAGTTTAACCACAGTAGTCTCTATACTTTCTTTCAAAAGGAACTGTTCTTGCAAATTGACAAGAGAACCCATTGTCAAGTATGGGTATAAGAGAACCCATCCCCCACAATTATTTTGTAATGAAGACACCTAGACTAAGCAACTCAGTGAAGACAGAATCAGCCATAAGAATTGGATTAGTAAAGAAAACTCAGTGAAGACAGAAAGTGAAGACAGAATCAGCCATAAGAATTGAATTAGTAAAGAAGGGGACCGCGCGAACGCAGGTCCCCACTACCACAAATTATGACGTAGGCTCTGCCACTTGGACAGACCTTAGAGAAGCACCCTTTCGGTGTGCAATGAAAGTCACCCCCTAGGCCATGGACCTTCTTGATCATCCATTCACCCCGTCCAGGTAAGTATGTTGGAAAGGGTGACACATCTCACATTTGTAGTGTATATTTTCTGATACTATATCTAGCACTGTCGATGTGGGATTGGGACAGACTGAATGTTGATTAAACCTCTACAAGTTTAACAGGTGTCTCTGTTCTTGGATCTATATCTAGCTGTAATATCACTCCAACTAAGGAATTGAGTCCAGTTCTTTTGGCCAAAATGATGTAACCTTTAACACTGATCCTGCTCCGTTCTGCAAAATTTTATATTTGCAAACTACTATCACAAAAATGTATTAAAATCATTATCTCAATTTCAAAATGTCTTTTGTTTGACTATTACAATAGTTTCACTTTCTATACTTATATAACAATAATTCAATAGGCCTTTAAGATCTTCTAGAATTCAGGACTGAGAATCCACAATAAAGTGGTACAAGAACAGGTGCTAAAGATAACATATTTTAGCAAACCAAACACTTCCTCAGAAGCATAAGAAATTGCATGGGCCGCAACTCTCAAACCTAAATGCTAACATTAGATTAAAGGTTTGTATACTAATAATCACTGGCCATTGTGACTATTTCATCACATTGATACTATTAAGTAAAGATTAGCCTCTAATCTCTCCAATACTTGAGACAAAGTTTAAATACTTCCCCATTTTGCATTAACTAAATAGAAATGCAAAAGGATAGAGATCGATGAAGTTTGAATGAGAAGTGAGAAGATATTTCAGTCTCTCAAAATAGTGCATAAAGCAGTATTTTTAAGATCACTTGGCAGGCTTTGACTGTAAAACATCCAGGAATTATAGAAGGCACTGTCATTCTGGTTAAAAGATTTGTAACTTGACCATATTACATGCCAAGTATTATAGACTCAATACAGGAGAAAATGCAACACACAGATATAATTACTTTCTGCATATAGTATAAGTGATGTTTAGTTTGACATTTAGAGTTGTAATATGAAAAATGGAATAACAGGTGATCTTTTAGTGGCTGTTTTTCATGAGCAAGTGTTCTGCAATTTGGTCATTATCAGCAAGACTCATACTCCTTTTTCATTGAGTTAGAGGGTGAATTTAGCCCTTAGTTTGCAACTTCTATACATTAATCTAATTCTGCACCTTGATTGCCGTTAAATAATTACTAATTACTTTATTATATAATTAAATGTTTCCAAAATCAGAGTGGCGCCAGGCTCTGATAATTAAAAAAGTGATTTTTACTAAAAAGTTGTGGTATAAGAAGAAAATATGCAGAATTTTCTTTTTAAATAAAATATGGAACTTTTTAACAGTTTTCCTTTTAAATAAAAGGAAAATGAAAGGGGAAAGTAGACAGGAACATAATTGAATAGAAGAGGCAATGTTTTATATTTGTGTAGAGATTTATGTCATGTAGTATTGATTTTTTTTTTCTCTCATAAAAGTTATTCACATATCATATCCCAACTACGAAATGTTGAAATGCTTCATGGGTTTTGCACAAGCTTTCCCTGTAACTTATATTAATATACTTCCCTCACTCATATGCACCTCTAAGAGGAAACTCTGTGTTTCTACTGCAAAACTCGGCCCAGATAATGACCCATTACTCCTTTCCGCTACCGCTTCTGCTTCTCTTCGTTACCACGAATCTCTTCGACCAGGCAAGTTAACCCATTACATTCAATCTGGGAAATTCTATCTCATTTAGACATTTCATCGAGCATTTCAAGGGTCTTGATGAATAATAATAACGCATTAGTATGGATGAGTTTTCTTGCTTCAAAGTACAAAAGCCTTCATCTTTATACAGAATGGTCCAATAAATGGTGGCTGTTGGTTCATCGTGCTAAGCTAGCATTTTATTGCCCCCATTGGAAGTAGGTTGTTTGAGCTCACTGTTAGGAAAAGATTGGTGGACACCAAATGGTTTTTATCACCGAGAAGGAAAAAAGAAAAGAGAATTGAGAAGTGATATGATCTGATGAGAAAAAAGAGATTGAGAAAAAAAATAGATATTGATGGAGTGTTTGATTTAGGAAGGTGTGTATGTATCATTACTTCTCTCTCTGTGTGCATATCGAAGCAAATAATAAAGCAATGCTATTTAGATGCTGCATTTTGTCATGTCACGTAGTGTACAAGATCAACATGTCTCATAGTATCACTTCTTTGCAAGTGCAGAGCCTCTGCTTCTAGACCCACATGCTGGTTGTTTTGTCCCTGATAATACTCCCGATGATGTGATTCAGGACTTGCATCTCTACTGTCTTGCAGCCAAGTTCATTGATGATAAGCTGCTTCATACAGTCAGTCTTATGGATGGACCAAAGCAGGTACTTGCTTAATGTATGTATGTTTATGAGAATAATCCTATATCCTCTTAAATTACTATTTTGCATTAAGTACTTAGGTAATTATTTGGATGATGTTGCACAGTTTGATATGAATTTTCCTTAATTGCAGCTAGTTTTTTTGACTGATGGCATGGATACACGCCCATACAGACTCCAGTGGCCCACTTCCACCACGATATTTGACATATCCCCTGAAATTGTATTTAAATTTGCAGCTGAGAAGCTTAAAGGTGACATTTGTTGATTTAGTTGACGATAACTTTTAAACATATATCATTGTCAAATCTAAATATCATTGAGCAAAGTTCATTATAGGGACAATAGTGAGTCTAAACCTGGTAAGTACACATGCAAGCTAGATGGATCAGGATCAGGATTCTCTTAGTCAGGTAAGTATTTTCAAATGATTACAGCATACGAAGAGAAAGATAGACAAAGTATCCCGATTTGTGCAATGAAATATTTGCCTATTTCTCTTTCATTAAGGGAAATGCTTAGGAAAAAATCCAAATCCAATTGGAAAGTGTTCTATATGTGTAGACTACAACGTTCTTATCATAAATTCAACAAAACCAGTTGCTTGGTTAAAAGAGTTGTGCCTCACAAAAATCTGTAGATAAGGATGTAAGAGTTTGTCTTTATTTTGTATTGTGTGTTCACTATGATGAAAACATCTGATGATGTCTTTTATTAAAGCTTCAGACGCTGGTGCTAAGATGCCCAAAGGTTGCTCATTCTGTCATATTCCACTGGAATCATCTAACATGGAGCAGGCTATGCAATTTAAGGGCTACAGTGGTAGTAGACCAAGCATATGGGTCCTACAGGTGATTAATCCTATCATTTTTCTTCCTATTAGTAAACTCTCGAAATCAAAAGCAAAGTTACTGTTGGGTAAGAGGGAGTCTTTGCTTGAGAGGTTAGTCACGTGGGTTTATTCCTGCTCAGGGATTTCCAATCATGACACTGGCAAATTTTGAAGAGGTTTTGTCAATGATTAGCAGTTTGGCCATGAAGGGATCCCTTTTTTTGGGAGAGCTTCCTGCCAGCTTAGCTGAGACAGACACAGAAATCAAGGTTTGTGCACAATTAATTTAATTAATTCCTTAAAATAATTTTCTTCTCCATGAAAAAGAAACCAAAAAGAAAATATTTTCTTGTCTCTTGCACAGTCCAATATAAGGCAATGGGTGGATAAACTATTCATGCGCAAGGGCTTTCGAGTGGAAATGATCGACTATGAAGGGATTGCAGAGAGTTATGGTAAAGATTTTGCATCAGGTCACAATAATAGTATTCTTTTTGCTGCAGAACAGCTGTTACACTCTGATGATCAGGTGAGGCACTTTGTATTTAGATGTACATGGTATTGCACAGTACTGTTATGAAGCATAACAAGGCACTGATATATTATGGCAGATGGAATCATGGAGACAAGCTTTTCAAAGGATAGAGAATGACGGAGACGAAGACGGTTTTGAAGAGTTATAGACGAGCATATAAGGTTCACCTCACCCTCATTAGCCTCAAAAGGCTACTTCTACTGCTACAGAGGTCTGAACCTCGTGGCATTATCCTCTATACTATTGATGCTATTCTTGTATATCTTAGAAGGAGTGTTCAGTTATGAACTAAAGTGTAATATAGTTTCGTTGAGCTGATTGAAATTATTAATAAATAAAATGTATTAGCTGGTTGTATTTGCACGAGCAAGTTTCATCATCTATGGATGATCTCAAATGGTTCTAAACTTATAAAAGAGTCCAATTGCCAGGCCAAAATTGTCTACAAAAGTGTGAATTATGCACCTTATCCTATAAAAATGTGTTCCCCAGACTTGTATTGGGCAATAGAATACGACAGAAATTTCAGTGTGACGAAACCCCATATGCTCTAGACATAGCAAGTCAATGCACAGTGCTCACATCTACAAAGACAATGAAAGTTGGAAAGCCAATAAAAGTGATCCACCAGCAACCATTTAAGAAGCATAAGTATGATCCAGCAGCCCATTTACGGTTTCAAACGATTGTTGCTGGAGAATGGTGAAACAACAGAAAATAACTATTTAAGTTGTTTGATATATGTCGGGCACAGAATAAAAAAATGACATTTACGTTGGTGTGAAAATAATAAACCCGGACAACGATAATATTTAAGGGGAAACACCCCGACAAAATACAAACCTTGTAACCTTATCTATCTCCTCAGATATAATCACGCTTTTTTAGCCGAGCATCCTTCCTGTATGTGTCCACCGGCCCCAGCAGGAAGTAACAGAGGCTTTTCTGGCTCAGGATTTTCTTCCTCGAGGATCTCCTGCTTGTCCTTTTCGAAATCACCTTCTACATCATCCGCTGCAAAAGCTTGCCTGAATGAGCTCCTCTTGAGAAGGAAGTTCATAAGGCACTCTAGAAACAGAAGACAGAATTTATGTGGTTATGTGGACTGATAAGGTGAACCTAAATGTGGAAGAAGTATGCTTATTTGATTTCATCCATTGGAATTGCAGTGGACAGTGGAGAAGCTACCATAATAGCACACAGAACGTTCAGTGTAATCATATATATTGCTTTTTTGGGAAGTTTTTACTGTAGATTTGGTTAAAATGAATTGAATCATATACCACCTAAGATTCAATATATAGACGTGATGAGGTCCAAATATGAGTGCATGCTCTATTAAGCAGAGTTACTGAAAATGACCAAAGAAATTTCGATTAAGCAGGACTGAGGAGTATAGGTGTTGATGAAAGTTTTTGTAAAATAGTGGTGCTCATGTATCAGTTATCAACTTATCACCGTTCTTGTTTTAATATCAATTAAATAAGTCGAGGGTATGTGAGGTACGTGAATATACACCAAATGTAGGTACGTATATTGTCATATAAGGCATATTAATTTATCTTTTTTTCAGCTTGCCTTCATTCTTACCTGAGAAACACACCTAGGCACAATAGAAATTTAGAACATGTATATAAAATTCTGTAAATAGCAGTACCACATAGACACATACTTTCACCTTTCTTCACTCAAAATCTTCTCTGTTCAAACTCATGATAATTTACAACATATTTTATTTTCTGCAATACAGAGCAGGTAACTGATCATGCAAATTTGTTGGTTCAATCACGTTCAAATGTTGCAAGTACTTGAGACGTATGATCTGCAATGAGCAAGACACATAAGCATATCCTTGAAGATCAATACTTTGGAGTTTTCCTCCTGTAATATATAGCTCATGCAAACTTGTGATTATCTTGTCAGGTTTCAACCATTCTGGAATATCTTGTCCTGGAAAGCCTTCAAGATGCAATTTTCTCAACTCTGGAGACAAATTACTCTGCTTCTCACAGCACCTTGCGTCAAACACATCCCGTGATATTTTTAGTTTCTCAAGCTCTGAGAACTCTCTCAATCTTTCAAACACTATATCTTGGATCATTGCCCCACTTATGAGTGCCGAACTGCTTTAGTTTTGACAAATGTGCAAGATCTGATATTTTGCAAGAGTATTACCAATCACAAATCCCTTCAGTACTTCAAGCTTAGGCAGCTTCTCAATCCCATTCTTAGCTGTCATATTTTTTCAACTACCACCATTGTTAAAGTGTCAAGTAGTTCAAGTTAATTTTCTTTCACTTTGTGAGACAACTCCTTTATCCAGGTCAACTCATCTTTTAAAAATTCCAAATTTGCTTGTTTGCCAACAGTTACAAGAAGAGCCATTTGCAATATTTAGCTATTTGGCACATTTAGATTTATTTGGCATATTTAGATTTTGAGACAAACAATGGACTTTATATAAACATTTTTACCAAAAGCATTCCCTTACCTCCGCAATCAGACTTCCCAAAGGGACCAGCTAAGTAACCCAAACATAACTTTGAGTAGTAAAGAAGGGGACCGCGCGAACGCAGGTCCCCACTACCACAGATTATGACGTAGGCTCTGTCACTTAGACAGACCTTAGAGAAGCACCCTTTCTAAGTGCAATAGGCTCTGTCACTTAGACAGACCTTAGAGAAGCACCCTTTCTAAGTGCAATGAAAGTCACTTCCCTAGGCCATGGACCTTCATGATCATCCATTGACCCCGTCACAGACCTTAGAGAAGCACCCTTTCTAAGTGCAATGAAAGTCACTTCCCTAGGCCATGGACCTTCATGATCATCCATTGACCCCGTCCAGGTAAGTATGTTGGAATGGGTGACACATCTCATATTTGTAGTGTATTATTCCAGTTACGATATCTAGCACTATCGATGTGGGATTGGGGGACGACTTGGAATGTAAATAAATGGGCATAGCTGAGGTGTCTCTCTTCTTGGATGTGCATAATCACTCCAACTAAGGAATTGAGTGTATAAACTGTAAATGAAAAAAAAAAAAACTCTCATAGTGAAAAATGAACCCTTTATAGAGTTCAGTTGTTTTGACCAAAATGATGTGACCTTTAACACCAACCATACTTGCAAACTACCATCACAAAAATGTATTAAAATATTGTATCTATTCAAAATATCTTCTGTTTGATTATTACAATAGTTTCACTTTCTATACTTATATAACAATAACTCAATAAGTCTTTAAGATCTTCTAGAATAAGTACTGAGAATCCACAATAAAGAAGTGGTACACAACCAGGTGGTAAAGATAGGGAGCTAATCAAGAAATTAAAATTGAAAACAAGAAGTAAAACCTAAGCACAATTTTCAAATTCTAGCAAATTTAGAAAGAAAATTATTGTCACAAATGAACATATGACATATTTTACCAAACCAAACACTTCCTTGAAGCATAAGAAATTGCATGGGCTGCAACTCTCAAACATGCTAACATTAGATTAAAGGTTAGTGTATACTAATAAAGACAGACCTGACTATTTCATTATATTATTACTATTAAGTAAATATTAGCCTCTTATCTCTTAAATACTTCCACATTTTGCATTAACCAAATAGAAATGCAAAAGGGTAGAGATTGATGAAGTTCCAATGAGAAGTGAAAAGATATTTCAGTCTCTCAGAGTAGTGCATAAATCAGTATTTTCAACATCACTAGGCAGGGCTTTCCAGGAATTGATAGAAGAAGGCATTGTCATTCTGGTTAAAAAAATTTGTAGCTTGACCAGATCCTGCCAAGTGTCCATATAGACTCAATACAGGAGAAAATACAACACAAAAATATAATTACTTTATGTTTAGTTTGACATTTTAGAGTTTTAATATGAAAATGGAATAACAGGTGATTTTTTAGTGGCTGTTTTTCATGAGTAAGTGTTCTGCAATTTTGTCATTATCAGCAAGACTGATATTCCTTTTTCATTCATCTGGAGTTAGAGGGTAAATTTAGCCCGTAGTTTGCAACTTCTATCCATTACTCTAATTATGCACCTTGCCATTAAATAGTTATTAATTTATTTTATAATATTGAAACCAGACTCTGAAAAATAATAAAGTGATTTTTACTAATTTGTTTTTGTTCCTTTTCCTATTCACAATTTTTTATTTTGTTTTCAAAATATAAAAATATTATTTTTCTTAAGGGTTAATAATATCAATTTATTTAAGATAATAATAATTTTATATCACACCATCTAAAATATATTACTGTTCAAAATGTCGTAACCAGAAAATTGTGTAAAGAGTTAATAATAAAACGAATATGGTTGTAGGGTGAAGGGAGAAAAAGTATTTAAGAAGAAAATCTGCATAGAGTTGGTGGATAGCATCTAAGAGACACGTGTGTGGATAGCAACACACAACACAGAAGAAGCGAAAGTTTCAGAACACAAGCTTGGTGTTTCAAAACTCGACAACAATGGCTTCTATTCCATGCATCACCCACCGTCCCATCACTTCCAAGCTCAACAATTTCTTCCCTTCACCTCACGTTTCTGCCTCAAACTTGGCCTCACGGTTTCTGGGCACAAAAAGAAGTGTTGGGTGGCTCAGCCTCACCTCTAGAATTGGCCCCTCCAACGGCTCCAAAGCCACGTGCTGGTTCAGGTTTGGCAAGAACGGTGTTGATGCCCAAGGTGCTGGCATTTATGGCAGCCAGGCCCGTGATGACTTTGACAGAGATGATGTGGAACAGGTTGGTGATTGAAGCTGTTAGATTGTTTCAGTTATTACAATTGTGTGATGCGAGTGCATATGGTGATGCTGTAGAATTTCATTGTTGCTTGTGTTACGAAATTACACTAAGGGAGGGATAAGATGATATGTGCATGTTAGTTGTTTTGAAAATTTGAGCTTGTGGAATTTGATATGAGGATTTGGGCTTATGCACTGCTGGTATGTTTTGTTGGGGTGGCTTTAAGAAAAGGGAATATTTTTTATTTACATTAGGATTTTCCAACCTCATATAGGTGAAGAGAAAAGTGAGTGCACGTTCTTAAAGGGGTCTTGAGGGGATGAATTTGATAAATAAAGGGACATTCAGAGAATTAGAAAGTTTGTGAGGAAAGGGAAACTCTTCTGGGGAAGGAGAAACACTTGGAGGAGAGTTTTTGCCCTATTTAAGGTACCATTGAGTAATTTTTATCTTGTTAAAATATGCCCTTATTATTTTTCTATACTAGGAGTTTACAGCTACTAAGGAATTTGAATGATGTTTGTTGATTCTAAATTTTAAACTTCTGCCACTGTTAACTGTTATGCTTATGCACTACTAGAATGTGTGGAGTCACTCTAGATTTATTGAGAACAATTTTCGTCACAATTTTCTTCTATAAGGCTGGAAAGGTGATTTGGGTTGGAATTGCTATGATGAATAAATGTTTAAACTGTTTGATCTATACCCAATTTTAAGCTGTAACTGACTCATTCTCCATTTTGTTATTAAAATACCTAACAAGTCTCACTGAGAATGCTAAGACACTTTTCAACTCATCTTGCCGCATCAGCTGGAAAATAGATAGAAGTTCATTCACATCCCATCCATTCTTTGCAATTATGCATATTTGGTTTGCAATCTTGAATCAATAGAAGAACAATCTCTTACAATGTCATCAAATTTAAAAATCATAAACATAAATAATATACCAGTACCACCTGGCCAGACCTTAGGCCAACATCCCTTGTAAGTACAATACAGGTCAGCCTTATTGTCTACTGAACTCATCTGTCTTTGTCAAAAGATTGAGACATACTTTGTGTGGTTAAAAGTTTAAAAAGAAGACCTTATAAAGGTTTCTCATTGAAGGCACTGCCACAACCAAATAGTGTATTTTATCTGCAGCAGGTTGTGTATATATATGCTTACATTCATATAGGGTAACAGTAATTATTTATAAAAGAAGAATAATTAGTAGACTTTGTAACCATTGTTTGGTTAGGTAAAGATCGTCTGACACTAGCAAAAGGATTTTATTTTCTTCTCAAATCTTGGAGTGAGTTAAGCCTGGCTTAAACCTACAAAATCAACAAAACCATCAAAACACTGAATACTCTGTAGAAACAGTATGGTACTGGTGAGAATGTTTGATAACACTTCATTGAGACACATATTCAGGAAATAAGAAATGTCTTGGTTAACTATGCTAGATGACACTTTATGAAGTTTGAAAGTCACTTTAAAAGAAGAAATGGATATTGCAATTTAGTAAAAGGAAAATTAATAACTAGAGCATTAATTACGGAACTTTAGATCCTCTCATCCTCTGATACAATAATATGATGAATTCATCATAGGGATATCTTGAGAACTCAAGACATATAAGTCACAAATAAGTCAAGCAAACACATTGTCCGAATTTTCTCTGGATTAGTTTCTCTAAATTTATCTGTAGTAACAGGTTCAAGAGTTTCTCTGAATTATTTGTGTATTATTCAGTTCAAACTGTAACTTTATTGATTATCTATTTTATTCAAACTTTCATCCCCTTCTCCTGTTCTTCTATTGACTTTTCCTGTGTACAGTAATTTGGAAATTCAGTTTTGAAAGAGAAAATGCTCTTATTTCTAAAAGCATCAATGAACTTCACAATGACATCATAATCTTTTCCTGCACATCATAATTCACATTTCATAAAATTTTACAGTACTTCAACTACATGGGGATGCTGGCTGTAGATGGTACCTACGATAGAATGGAAGCTCTTCTAAGCCTAAACATCCACCCTGTGGACATCCTTCTCCTATTAGCTGCATCAGAAGGTGACAAGCCAAAAATTGAAGAACTCTTGAGAGCTGGAGCAAAATATGATGTAAAAGATGGAGAGGGTAGGACGGCACTGGACAGAGCCAACGAAGAAATTAAAGATTTTATTCTTAATTTTTCAGTGCAAAGGGCATGATTTGTTTGATCACTATAAGCCAATTCAGCTACATAGTTGTTAACATTTTGATAACTTTTGAACTGTTAGTTTATATGCTTTGAATTGATCATGAGAATGAATGTTTAAAAATTCTTCTTGTCTGGTGAGAATGTTCAAACATAATCTTAAGGCAATTACAAATAAAAAATATAAATATGTTTAACAATTAAAAACATGTTTTATTCTAATAATATTCTATGTTGATTTAATGGAAATATTTTGAGTAAAGATAAACTAAAGTATCTTTTTACTTTTGGCATGACAGATAAATTGAAGTTAAATATTGCAAAAGGACAGTATTTTTAACAAGAGTCTTGACTAGGAGTTTAATTTTAATACATTAAGTGAATATCGTCAACTAGTTACCCTATATCTAATTTTCAAAATAACTATTACAAAAACTAATAGCTACATTACACATACCAATTTTCCTATTATAAATTCAATTATCAGTACTACAAGCATGCAAGCTTATATTTTGACATGCCTGGATCCAAACCACAGTAAAACAGTGAGCTGAATTTGATACATAAGATGATCGACAAATGATCAGATTTGATCTCCAATTTTGAAATTAGATTTAATATTTGTTCAACATATAAATACATTTTATAATATAAGATATACAGATGAAACAAAACACTTAAAATGATATGAACATTCAAGGTGTATGATATATATACATGAAGGTCACAATCCTAGGACATGGATCTCATTGATCATCTATTGACTCCGTCTAGGTAAGTATGTTAAAAAGGGTGACACATATCATATTCGTAGTGTATTTTTTCTGTTATTATAACTATATTTTCGATGTGGGATTTCTGCAGAGTGCTTGAATATGTTCTTCCCTCAACTAAATATCACATCAAAAGGATAAATATTTATTTTTCTAATTAATTAAATAAATCTAAATAACTGAAATACTTAAAAAAAAGTTATCAGGAATACTCAGTGCAATGGAATTCATATGATAAATTTGAAAAAAAAACAATAATGCATCATTTTAAAATTATGTTTGAACACATTATATTATTATGTCAAACATAATCATAAGCAATGTATTGTACCTAAGAAAATGAATTTATTATCTGACTTAGAAAAATATCTACTGTCTAACTAAGAAAAGAAATTATTAAAAAATATATCAACTTAACCCCATTTAATATATTGATATGTATTAATATCTTTGGCTTATTTTTTTGTCTTTGTAGTTCTTTCATTTATCCTATTCCTTGTCGCCTTGCTTTTCCATTTCCTTTATGCTTCTTCTTTTGAACAACTTTTTATCCTATCTTAGAGTATTTTATTTCTGAAAAGCTTAACTACATTGAAGACAAAAACCAAAGCACAATCTAATATTTGACAACAACAAGAATAGAAAGTAAGTCATTTATTTCTTTTTATTGAGAAGCCAGTTTGTTTTTTTACTTTATAAAGAATTTTCTCTTATGTTTAATGTCTACATTGAAAAAATTCAAGAAGACAAAACACTGTTTATGCATGCTTGTGACTAGGTTTATAGAGCACACTTTAAGCAAAATATAAAAGTTTAGGTTTTCTTAGACTATTGTCAAGGATGATATAAAAATATTTTTGAAATAGTTACTCTAATTTATATACAAACTCTAATATATTTATATTGACTTTTTTTCATTTTCTTATATATTTGAGCTAAGATGAAAGATGTTTTTGGGAAAATTTTCAACAAGCCAGAAATAATATATTTATATTGTTGTTCTTTTATTTTCTCACACTTCTCAACAGACAAAGGTGGTTTATGGGAAGAAGTTCAACAAGGTGGAAAGAGGATTTATGAGTTAAGAGGATTTGGAGCAGAAGATAACAATTTATAGTTTTCTGGCCTTCCATGAAGAGTTGTACAATTTATTTTTTTTAATGTGTTTAATATGATTTAAGTATAACTTTAATAATATGTGTTTTATAAGTGATTTGTGAAAAGAAGTTTAACAAGGTTGGAATGAAGTTGTGATTTGTATGGTGATAAATTTTCATTTGTCCAATAACAAGATATTTCCAACTCGGCTGTGGACATGTATTACTTTTAATTAAATTCAATTAACTATTTTTTTTATTATGATATAGATTAATGATATTGTATAGTTAATGTAGCTATGTGAGAAATGACTAGATGAAACATTAAGATTAATAATTATATAATTATTAAAAGTGGGTTACTTAAAGGTTATTTATACTCGTGTGTG
>Ga0209489_101341_pt1 | contig 50364 bp, 23 predicted proteins | sample SiratrowhiteBW_FD_187527 | JGI IMG/M metagenome (GOLD analysis project Ga0209489, IMG submission 187527) | Root nodule microbial communities of legume samples collected from California, USA - Siratro white BW (SPAdes) (version 2) | ecosystem: Host-associated > Plants > Roots > Nodule | place...
TAACGGGGTGTAAAAAGTTGTGGTCCTTGGTTTGAGGGGAGGTTTGTTGGGGTGCAAACAAAGTCCCACATCACTCAAACAAGAGGTTGGACATGGGTTTATATACACATGGGTAGTCTTCATTGGTGAGAGGCCTTTTGGGAGGTGCCCAAGAGCAAAACCATGAGGGCTTAAGCCCAAAGTGGACAATATCTTACCAATGTGAAGATATGTGTATGTGGTAAATTCCCCGTTGTTCCCAACAGGACCCCCTCCCAGGATTGTGACATTTGGAGAACTCATAGTAGATGACAAGAGTTGCTGGACTAGCATAGCCGACTGAATAGTATACAAAGATCAGAGTTAGAGGGAGAATATCGAAGGCATTGTTGTTGTTGGAGTTAACCAGTCTCTTGCAAGAACATTTTTAACTCCCTCAATCGCTTCTCACCACTTGATATCTTAGTTTATATGACTTAGATCATCAGTAAAGCTTAAGGATCTCTGTTAAAACATAGATGCCAAAACTTAATACACACAATAAACATAACTCATATTTCAAATGTATCACTTCAATTTTCATTATTCACAACAACATATCTCATTCAATCCATAACATAAAAACATGCAAAGATGATACATCTCACATCTAAACAATAATTATTTACTAAGCATTTAAACATCTATTATTCCCACAAATTTAATTGGCATAAAATAAATCATTTTATCAAACTATACAAAATTCATCACTATTAGAGAATATTTCAAATTAAAATTACATCTCATTTCAAGATCAAATACTCTCTAACTTAGTGTATTATAGCAAAATTTTAGAATTAGTTTTCCATTTATGAAGGTTTCAAGATACACTATAACAGCAAAAAAATCTAGAAACTCTGGACAAGGTTTTTATAGAGTAAAATCATTCATTGATTCTTTAACTGGTTGAGAGTTCCAATCAAAATATGAAATTGACGAATGGTGAAAAAAATTAAAGAAAAAGAAAGGGAGTTTTGAGATTGAAAGAGAGGATTTTAAAAGAGAAAAAAAGTGAACATGGTTGCAGGAGTATTTCTTTTTTTCTTGTTTAAAGGGGGATTTCATATATAAAAAAAGTTGCAATAATATAATTTCAATACTATACTTATTATTACGAAATATATTATAGTATAATATACTTACTACTTAAATTAATTTATATATAGTTTACGTATGGTATGTCAGTGACTTGTTAGCTTTTAATATATACAAGATACAATAAGCCAAAGAAATAATAAATGAACAATAAATCTATCTCAAAAACAAGACAATCTATTATTTTATTATATTTTCTACATGTGCCCGAAACCCAATCTTTCTCGTGTTTATTATTCTTTTTCACGTGGGACCTTACAATTCTCTAACAAAAAATAACAATTATGATTTAGGTACAATGTACACATGTTTATTGAATATAGAAATGGCGAGTTGATAAACACGAATAAAAATGGAGAATTTATTAAAATATTTTAAATTTCAGTGTTATCACATGTTTATCACTCTTTCATTTCACAAGCATGGATTTTGGATTGTTGAGGTTTGTTTTAGCATTGCAAGTGGCAACACTCTGACAGCTAGAATATAAATTGGTGGCTATTATTCGTTATTTCATTTTCACCTCATCAAATTAACAAAGCAGGTGAGTAAACTATGCTCTGGGGTTGGAATTGTAAGTGATTGTGATTCCATATAGTAATAAATTTTGGATGGAACTTTGGTATTAGTGGTTAAGGCAATATAGCAGAGAAAAGTTAAAAGCAATAATTGATCACGAATCAACACTATAATTGGAGCTACCACTGCAGACACTTCCAAATTGTCTGCCAGAGTAAACTCATAATAAACAGGAATATTTTCAGTATATATTCATATTCACCTGGGACCATAAGTAATCTGGTCCCTATAAGGTGGGTTATTGGATCAGATTTACTAGTTATTGAAAATCCCACTCAACACCAAAAGATTAGAAAGGGAGTGTGCGTGCACTAAGTTATTCCAGTTTCACCTCTAGATTACTCAAATAAGAAAGTGGTTCCAAAGTTACAATGGAGTGTGCTTTCTGCATTGTGCACTCTTGTACGGACAGTAAGAAGCATCATATCCTACTACCCATAATCAATAATGGACCCTATAATATAGTTGTTAGGTGTAACATGCTGATTGAATGAAAATGACTGAGAGTGGAAACTGAATAGAATGATGATATTTCAGTATTCTCAAGAAGCTTCATACAAAAGAATAGAGAAGATAAACAGTTAGTTACTTCTAACTTGGGAGGAGCTAAAATACAAAACATTGGACAAATATCGTCTCCATAGTCTTCCATGTAGCCTAAGCCATAGGTCAAGAAATGAAAACAAGCATTATGTTTTGATCTCTTCATCCTACAAACATTTTACACTCGTCTTAACCTTCTACTTTTTGTGTTTTTTACGACCAAAAAACTTGTTAATGATGGCATTCGGTCAGAAAAAATGGATCATTTATTTATGCTCTTATTTTCAACTCTACCAAGCATGCCATAAGCAAAGAAAGAAAGGGTTTCTACTACTTGGAACTATCTGCATAATTTTAAATATGTCTCAGAAGTCAGAACTTTATTGATTGTGCAAAAGATTATATGACAGAGGCGAGTAATCCAGCAGCTGGTTCATGTACATACTCTATGCTGGATGACGTTTATTTAGGACCATATATAGTAATTTGTAATTCTCAAAGAGCGAAAGACAGAAGCAAACAACTTGAGAACTTGATTCTCCATCTTTTCCAACACACCCTCCCCTAGCCTAAGATCTATACTTCATTTCAATTCTCAGTCAAGAAATCTAAAATAGTACTGGCATGCACGGCTGGATGTTTGTACAGAACACACACAAACATTTTTATTGTCAGAAACTATTTTTACAGATGAACTGGGAAGACCTGTAATCCCGCAGGAAATTAATAGAGGAAAGATAGGGGGAAAAACAATCACTGGAATAATACGGATTTTTCTGTGAAATTGAGCAGGTTAAAATAAGTCTAAATAATTTAAATATGCGCACGAACAATTTTATTTCATACAAATAAAGAAAAAATTACTACCAGGAAACCAAGAGTAGCACCACAACACCATACACATTGTTTGACCAACCATCAACCTGCAGTTAACAAGTATTAGATTTTCTACCAGAACAAAGTACCAAAATACTCCTACCGTATTACAAATGATCACCCATCGTAATCTCACAATCACACATATCAGCACAAGGAACAACAATAACAAAGGAAGAGATGAATAAAAGCACTGGAAGAGATGAATAAAAGCACTAGAAGATTATTATGTAATGCTTATTTATGACATTACATGTTTACCGTACACCTTGTCATATAATACAGTGATACACCATGCACAAAACTTATCAAAACTCAGTACATCCAACCTAAATCAGCCACACAATCATATAAGGTCAACTCCCGGAAGATATTCTAACATAAAGTAAAGTAACCAATCCCACCAGTGACACAATAAGATTCAACCCTTACCCATCCAAGTTATTTTTTCAAGCTCAAGATTCACCTTCATTTACTTGTAATCAATCTACACAACCTTGTAAGATCCAAGGAATTCAACCAAAAATCACATACCAGAGAAACTCAACATAAGAAGGCCATGATCGATTATCCTGTTCGCATAATCGATTATTTATACAAAATATATACATAATCGATTATGGATTATCCATAAAAAAAACACTAATAATTGACGTGCAAGTTTACCTCGATCCAGTGATTCGTTGCTTCTGATCAAGTCATAAAATGCTCAAGCAGAAAGGAAGACCAAAAGCAAGGTAGCGCAACATAGTCCACTATCAACGTCCTTTTTAATGTATATTCAAACGTGACATTGTTAGTCAAACAATTCCTCTTCAAGCTCTTAGGAATCTCTGCAATGCATGCAAGGTGCTGATGAATCTCTACTAGTTTGGCCATACGCAATGCTAATGGCAATGAAATATAATGAAGGATAGAAGAGTAAAATAATGAGTCACGCTGATTTTCCACTACTTTCTTCACTTGCAAATGATCAACTAAGTGATTCACCCTGCAAATCTCTACCCTCAAATCCGCACATATAATGGATACAAACGCAGATAAAAGATATGGAATTTGAACTTATGAATCAAATCTGCTTTTGGAGATCCTAACCTAACACTCGGTGGATGATCCAAGCCTAACATCCAGTGGATGATCCCAACCAAATATCCAGTTGATATTAACGACTTTACCGGCAAATTTGGAATGTTTTTCTATTTTTTTTTTCCAGATGTTGTTCTGATGTTGTTGCTGTATAAAAAAATTGTTTTATGCATTTAAAAGGTCTTCCATTCTATAAATTAATAAATTCATCACAATCCTAAATACATTTGAATACTTTAACTTAAGGTCGAGTAATCTTTAAAGTAGAATAAAACGAAATTCGATACTTTGCTGCTGCTTCCTTTTTAATACAAAATAAGTGATAATGCTAAAAATACTTTCATTCTATGAACCCTGACACTGACACGGGTACAAATACGATACAGACACGGACACGTAGACACGTGTAGTCTCCAAAATATAGGACACCGAGACACAAATCTATATATTACATGACTATCAATTTCAATCAAGATTTAGGTGTTAAAAAACTATCTATGAACAAAGTTAGTCAAATATAACAATAAGATAGATATAATTTCTTTATCTAAAATCTAAAAAGTCAAAAGAAATATATATAATCTAAATATTCTTATTATATATAAGATTTGTATCTTATCTTTATAATAAATTAACGAGTTTTAAGTAAATTATTGTATTATTCTTTGTTAAAATTATGTTAGAACTATGTTAAAATTGTTAGATGTTTAAAATATTATCTTTTGAACTGGACACTTCACTAATACGTGTCGTACGAGTGTTGTACGGGTGTTAGTGTCCGATACGTGTCGGACACAGATACGTCACCAAAAATAGTCACCAAAAATAGAATGTCCGAGCTTCATAGCTTTCATTTATTTCTCATAAAAATAATAAAAAGGAGTATGAATAGGTGTTTTGGACTATTATTGTCCATATCAATTATATTATATGGTTTTCATCGCTTTTTGGACTGAAATAGTTCCCACCAGTACAGGGATAACACATTTTTTCGTTAATTGACCAGTTCTATTTAGTTTCCATAGCAATAACATTTTCAAACCACCCTGTCACTCCGTACAAATAATTCGGAAGAATGAACTGAAATTTCATGTTAAAGCACACATAAATTACCTCGAAGCTCGTGAAATTAATGGCAAGTTCCTGGTAACCATGGTAAAGTTTAAGAGTAAAAAAGTCCCAAAAAGCTTCTCGATTTGGTCAAGAAGACACCTTCCAGCCACTTTCTAAGAACATAGCATTGCACTGTTAATTAACTTTAAATCTTCCTCATAAGCTATTCTAACTTCTAACTCTTCCCATATTCAATTTTGAACCTCCTATTCTTCCTCACAACAATGACCAATAGTGAAGCCTTTCAAAACTCAATATCAAAACTCCTAATCCACCCCTTGGTGTGGAGACTCACGGGCTTTGGTTCAAGCATAGTTGGGTTCAGCTGTTATGGTTTCAGCCCCTCTTTCCAAGACTTGTTCGGACACTGGAACCCGCTGAAGATCATGGTGTACAGTGTCGTAAGCTCAGTTTTATCTATCTTGATGCTCTTTGTTCCAAGATGCAGATGGAGACATGGGAAAAGTTTGTTGTTGAAAGCACATGTGGGTTTTGTGGTCTTGATGCTTACCTCTCTGTGGTCCATTTTGGAAGAGCACTGGGAAGAAGGGAAAGTGAAGAACGGGTACGGGAAAACGATGAACCTCACTTCCACTGGGGCGTTTGCCTTGATGGCTTTGAGCTTGTCGAGACAACTCCAACTTGGATTCGAAGTTGGTGTGACTAACTTCTTGGTTGGATGTTTGTTGGTGACATTGATGAAGATGAGCATAAAGCTTGCTCCAATTGCCGCATTGTTCTGCTATCTGGTTGTGAATGTTCGTGCCATTTCAGATTTCTTGCTTGGAATGCGTGCACGTTGCGCCGCACAACATGCAGATGATGAGGATACTGAATCTTACGACCAAGATAGGGATGATACTGACGATGATTTTGGTGGCTATTTTGAAGACTACGGTCAACCAATGGAAGACTTCTTTATCGATTTCAGACAGTTAGAGTGATTTAAGGCGTTGATATGTTCCTATTTTACACCTATCTAACACTTATATATATTATTATTTTATTAATATATTATATTTTATTAACTACAATCAGTATCAAATGAAAATAAAGCGTGAGTAAAACAAATATTTTCCTAAGATGTTTTCTTTTTTATTTTAATCGTAAAATCGAACTTTAAAATAAAAAGAAATGCAGTGATATATTTATAATTAAAAAAAAAGTTGCTTAAATCAACTAGAAATGTTTATTCACGTTTGATTTCAAATATCCATGACCAGTGATGATTAAAACTTATTTAAACTGTATTTCGAATGGAATTATATATTTATGAAATAATTAATTTTAATTTTGGTAAAAAAATATTTTTTTAAAGAAATAAATTTTAAGAAATATATAAATAATAATATAATATTTAATATTACTTCTTAAAAAAGTATCAAAATAAGACTTAATCATAAAAATTATCAATAAAATCAGATTATTTGTCAATTTTAATATTATCAAAATTGTGTAGTATTGAACAGAATTAATGTGAATAACTAGTTCTTTATTAAATCTAAATACGTTCTATATTTTTATAATATTGAAATTCTTTTTCTCATTACCCATGTTGTTTTAAGTGTAAGGAAATTGGCATTTTAAAATTTTTGTATGATTAATGAACTTAACAAGATTTTTCCTGTAAAACTTTATCAAAAGCATAATTAAAACAAAAATATATACGGAATTAAAAAAAATAAAAAAAGAGCTTTTAAGAAGATGATAACACATTTTTATACTAATTCGACTAATAAAATTATCCTATTATTTTGAACATTATATTATCATCACTTTTAACAGGTGAAACATGTAATCATTTAAGGTATAACAAAAATTCTTGAAATCCTATCAATAATTTTAAAACCCACTACATGCACGCGTTAAATTTAATTGTACAAAAATTTCAAAACAAATTTACAAAATACTAAAGAAAGATTTCACTTGTAATTGTAATAGTGGATATTTCAGAAAGATTAAAATAACAAAAGGTTATGCAACTTATTTTAACCAAATATATTCAAGATAAACCTCCAATAAAATTTTCTTTATCAAAAATTATTTCTTTGTTTCTTATAGAGTTTATGAAAGTCAAAATATATTTAATATTTTTTTACTATAAAAAGAACTTAAAAGATTATTTTTAATAAATATAGTTGATTATTGTAAAATGTAGTTCATTATTAATTTAAATGATGATTAATTATTTGCTAATGTTTGTATTTAAAACAATAAAGAATCAATTATTAATTATGATAATTGATTAAAAATGTCTACATCATTATGATATTAAATGATTAATTATTTGTAAATTAATCACTTTTTCCCATAAAAAGATAATCATTTATATTTTATCTTAATTATATGTTTTGTTAATATATATGATTTAATGCATCACTAACACGCCTCATATGTAACATCCCACAAAAAATTAAAGCTTCTATTAAGGCAACTAAAGTATTAACATCATGTACTTCAAAACATATTTATAATATCATATATAACTTTTTCAAAATATAATACTATTCCTAACAGCATCCTTCAACCTAGATGATCTCCCAAAGATCTATCTGTAACACTATCTGCTCCTATGTCAAGACACAATCATCACAGATAAAAAATCAAACACGATACAACCAAAAACAAAGGGTAAGCTAACCAAATTTTAACAAATAAAAAACATTCAATTTCATGTATCATCACAATATAAGAATCTGACACACTACAAACATGACTCTACTTCCGGAAGACTCGTGTATTGAATAAACCCCGAGATATGCACCTGTTATACATCTCCAAACTGTGAATCCACACATCCCCCACACAAATGAATCATCAATCATGTATGACAGGGTTAGTCCCCCTGAGACTTTCTTGACCAGCTATGTTTCAAGCTGCAGTCACCCAATTCAGACCTCCTTCGACTCTCACCACCTAGTAATGATCATCTATTTGATTCCTATTACTAGTAGAGTCAAGATATCAATCGTTATTGATCAGATCCTTAGACAATGCACTTCCTAATTAACCCAGACACGGGTGTTTTCTTTCCTGAAAACACTATACCTAGGCTTTGACCAACTTTATCGACACTTTTAACAATATTACATCACAATATAGATCTCTACTTATGTATTCAGTCACTTTTAAATCTCAATCTCCACTTCAATCTCAACATTTAAAGAAATCACTAAACCATCAGTATAATTAAACTTAAATTATCAATTAATCTATTTTATTAAATACATACATTGCATTCCAAAAGAGTTAAACAATTGAAAACAAAAAGCCAAATATATATATATATATATATATATATATATATATAGCTTGAGTTGGGCCAATTTTGCCCGGACGAAAATACCTCTCGCCTGAGCGAAAAATTTATCGCTTAGGCGAAAGTAGTCCAGAGAGCACACTTGCTTCAAGGACTTTCTCGCTTGGGCAACTGTACCCTCGCTTGAGCAAAACTACTTTCTCACCTGGGCGAGGAACTTCTCGCCTGGGCGAAAACAGTCCAGAGAGATACTTGCTACTCGAAACCATTCTCGCCTGGGCGAATTATGCAGAATATATAAGTTATCAAACAATTTATGCAGTTTTTACTACCACAGAGCTACTACACATGTCTCAGATGACTAACTTAACTAGGAATTCAACTTGCATTCCATCAATTTTCACATACTCATCATGCATACCAGAATGAATAAACTATCACAAACTCAACTTAAATTTCATGCCAGCAAATAAATCATCACAGATGCATTTTCACAAACATATTTTGAATGAAACCCTAACTCACAAACAAATTAGAATCAAGTAAAATGCAAGTCAGCTTCCCTTACCTGAATTGCACTAGAAGTTCTCTCTAACAGCCCCAAAGCCTAAAATCTTCAAGAACTTGAATCTGCACCAAAGGACCTCTGATCAACGATTAGACTAAAACACTAGGAAACTGAGCTCACAAAGACGCTATCTGATAACTCAGGCCATATGCAAGCTCATAAGGTAGAGGAAAATGAAAACCTAAAAATGGCTCTAAGGGAAGAGGGCAGAGAACGAACTTACTCTAACGGAGATTCTGATCCGGTAGACTTGCTCTATTCTCCGTCACGAGTCCAACAGTGAGCTCCACTTGAGAAACTGATGAAGTACGGAAGCAGAGGTTTAGAGAGAAATCAGAGAAAAAAGAGAATTAGGGGTTTTAGAGAGATGATGACTTGAGTGGAAATGAGGCTTGACTAGTTACTTTTTTTATAAATACGCGTTTTCAGTTTAATAATATAATAATCAAGTGCTCATTCAACTTCTACCATGTCTACTCAGATGACAGATTTTCTAGCTTCTTACATCATACATAAAATTAAATAATAATGATAATATATTTCTTGTTTTAGGAATAATAACATAATGAAAAAAAAATTGAAAAACAAATAGTGAGTTGTGCTAAAAGTCTTAAGGTGTTACGGCTTCACGACAGGAAGTTGTTTCTCAGTTTGTTTCTAGAAGGGATAATGATGTTGATGTTAGAATATTATTATCAGAGAATATTAGTAAGAATATTAGAGATAATCAAGGGAGTATCAGAGAATATCAAATGTATTTATTTAGAAGAATTTATATATTTAGTTCCCTAGAATTTTATATTAAGTGAGCTATTGTAAACAAAAAGAGTACATTCAAATATAACCTTATTCTATGTTATCATATTCTTTGTTATTTTTGTTCATAGTTATCTTATCCTTGTTTAACCTTTCATAACCCTTGATGTCATTGCAAGAGTTGATACTTCTGGATGTGTTGTAAAAAGTTTTAGTGAAAGATTATTAAGGTGGTGTGCTTTACATCAAGAAGTTTGATTCACCATCTGTTTCTAAGAGGGATAGTGATGTTGTTGTGACGGTGGATGTATATCATACGTCAGATTCTAAACCAAGTCTTATTGACTCCTCTCCAGTTGCTAAATAGAATAAACAAACTTCTCCTAAGTGTGATGTTGTTCATTCTGTGGCTTTAACTCTTTTCAATTATTTTTTCTCTTTATCTATTATGGATGATGTTATTTCTCAAGAAAAAAAAAGTCATGATAAGCATAATACTTTAGAACAGTCACATACAATATATGTGCAATTCATTGAGAGTAGAAGGATAGCGAAACAAGGAAAGAGATAAATAGAAAACCTTTGTAATTTGATAATGTTGTGCCCAAGTTTAATTAGGAGCAGAGTTTAGTTTCTAAGAAGTGAGTGAATTTGATTTTGGAGGAGGTCTAATTCAAACTCTAATGGGCATGATGATCTAGTTCAAATAACCTATAGGCTTGATAGGCCTCCTGAAAATGCTTTTGAAGATGTTTCTTTTTTCTGGGTATTGATGGAGCATTAGTTCTTTAATAATTAGAACGAGTTGGATAAGTATGTTCAAACTTCTAGAAAACCTCGACAACAGAGAAAGATACTTTTAAGACTATTAAAAAATATGTTAGAATGGATAATACAAAGAAATAATAGTAGAGATTTTTGTTTTTGAATTCTTTGGATGTTTCTTCATCCTTCCTTGATAGCCTTATAGTCTTAGTTTTTCGTTCTTTTTATTGTTTTATTTTTTAATTCATTAATTAGTGCTAATAATATTAATTACATACTAATTTTATAAGAAATAAATAGACAGTGAAAACTGAAGTTTTCTTTCATATACATACTATTATAAATTTTATTCCTTAGCAATTTAAAGAAAATTTTTATTTTTCAAAATTTATATATTGCTTTATTATTATCAAAATAATAAAAATAGAAAAAAATTAAACTTGATTTGTAAGTTATATAATTTCTACCCTACTGAAAAAAAAAATACATCTAAAATATATATTTTATTTTATCAATAAATGGTATTAGGAAACTTTTTAAGTAAGCTGTTATAACTCTTGTTTTTACGTAAAGTAATTTATGTGATAAATATTAGATTTTTAATATATATATATATCAGTGTTTGACTAATCAAATTAGTGTTACTAAACATAATTTAAATCACTCATATGAGTTTTATTAATCATAATTAAACCAATGAAATTTAATTATGACTGGTTTGAGTATTGAATTTATCCCATAAATTCAAATGGAAATCAATTATATTAATTTTATATTATTAATTATTATCCGTATTTTTAAGTATAACTATGTATTATTTTTTATAAAATTATTACTCTCTTTTATATATATATATATATATATATATATATATATATATATATATATATATGTATATATATATATATATATGTATGTATATGTATGTGTGTATAAATCAATTAATAAAATTTGTTGTTTAAGCAGGTGACACTAAATTAATAGATTTATCAATGAAACTATCAATAACTATGTTTCCCCGAAGGAATGCATTTGAAAAGACAAAATTCGTTATTAAAGAATTAACAACTGAATTATAATAAAAGATAAACAAATGATGTCATCAAAATAATAAGGTTTAGGTAACTTTCAATCTTATGATATAGTGTTTGTTATAACTAAATGTTTTCCGTGTATTGATAGATATAATTCCTGATTTAGTTAGAATAACCTACAATTTCATTCTAACGAGTCTTGCCCAGCAAGGCCACCATGCACTTCTAACCATAGATTAACAGATAATTTTAACAGACAACACCAGCTTCTGGCTGCAAAATTGTATACATAGATATGTAAAATAAAAAAAGCAATGGTATATTTACACTAGAAAATGAGTTTAAACACAAGACAAACAAGAGAAAGAAAGGGTGAGAGACATTGGCAAGTTCCTCGTAACTATGTACGTTATAACTATGCTACATCTTCAAGCCGTTTTCCTAGTCTGCCCCACACGGATGAACCCTGACTTTGTGCAAGAGTGTCCCTGTCCTACACTGTTCATTCAACTATAAATTCTCCTCCTCAGTTCTATCTTAACGCACTTGTCTTTAGTTTGAACTTAACATTCTTCCTCATAATAACAATGATAAATACTGAGGCCTTTCAAAACTCGGTATCAAAACTTGTAATCCACCCTTTGGTATGGAGATTCACAGGCTCTGTGTCAAGCATAGTGGGCTTCACTTGTTACGCCCTCAGCCCTTCTTTCCAAGGCTTGTTCGGACACTGGAACCCGCTGAAGATCGTGGTGTACAGTCTCGTAAGCTCAGTTTTATCTATCTTGATGCTCTTTGTTCCAAGATGCAGAGGGAGACATGGGGAAAGTTTGTTGTTGAAGGCACATGTGGGTTTTATGGTCTTAATGATTACCTCTCTGTGGTCAATTTTGGAAGAACACTGCGAAGAAGGGAAAGCGAAGAACGGGTATGGGAAAACGATGACCCTCACTTCCACTGGGGCGTTTGCCCTGATGGCTTTTAGCTTGTCGAGACAGCTCCAACTAGGATTCGAAGTTGGAGCAACTAACTTCTTGGTTGGATGTTTCTTGGCTACATTGATGAAGATGAGTTTAAAGTTAGCTCCAATTGCCGCGTTATTATGCTATTTACTTGTCAACATACGTTCCATATCTGATCTCCTGGTTCAAATGCGAGCCCCCGATGCCACACAAGATGCAGATGACGATGATGTTCTAACTTTAATCACAAGGTCATCTCCTTTGTAAATTTCAAAACTTCATAATAGCTTTTTGTTGTTCAGATTAATTGATGTTCAGATATTTTTTTTTGTTGGCTATTTTTTTCTTTGATAAATATTTTCGTTTTACTTGCTTTTTATAATTGACTATACATTATTTATTCAAAATCATCCAGCGACGTTCGGATATTATACAAATGAAATGGACGAACGCTCGGCAGATGCCATGTTTCCATAAGAAAGCGATGACAATTATTACGACGAGGGAGTACTTGTTGCAGATGATGCAGATGACTTGGACTTATTGCATATTCAATACGAGAAAACTGTGCCATGGCAGTAAAAATATCAGGAATACGATAAAAATGTTGCTGGCTATATTTTTAATTCTCAACGAACACCAGTTGTAGGCTGCATACAGAGGAAAGGCTCAGTACGGGGTAGACTAATATCACATTCCCTTAACTAAACCAAAAGTAATTGTTACTGTACAATTATGTTACAGTGGCAACACAAATGTTTCATCCGTTCGGGAAAATCAATTATCTTCTGAACCAAAAATTTGCTCCTTGAGCTCCTCTATTTTAGTAGCCAGTTCATCTCTATTTTGCTGCACGTTAACAAATTTAATTAATCTGGGCATAACCAAGATGCACATATCAATCAAACTTAGTGAAACCAGTACCTTGAAAAGCAGATAACGGGAAGTGAACCATACGGTATATGCAAGCCCGACAACTTCCAGCAACTTGGGAAACTGTTACATGATAATGAACAAAAAATGTCAGCATTCGAATGAGTTGGCTCTGGGTTTGTGAAAAAGTTTATATGAACAACGAATGATACACACCACTGGGATAGAATCAATTGCACCAACAACGGCAGATGTTAGCCACAGAGCCGCCAAGGCACCACCTCCATACAAGACAATGGAACCAGTGTCATTTGTGTCAAACTGTTAAAGGAAACAAGGAGGCAAGTTAGATTTATAATACACATCAAAACCAAGTCTTATTAAATTTACTGGCAAATCAGTGCAGCAATGCAAACATACAGACAGCAAGAATTACAGTCGACCTTCTTTCCACGAGTAAACGAAGGCAAACAGTTTTCACAAGCACCAGATAATAATTGTGCATCGCAAAATAAAATCCAATTAGAAATATTTTAATGATGTTATATAGTTTATTTAAAATCAATATCCAATCCCTTTAGTAAAGAAACCGAAGAAACCCATACATTGATGGTCCCTTCAGACAAATAATTTTACAACAGAGTTGTAATAAAATATTTGAACCAAAAACAAAATCAAGCTTTTGGCTCAAACACGGGCATAAATGCACAGAAAAAGCTAAAACCATATACAATTTCTCAAAAAAGCAAAAAGGTAAGGGTAGAGAGTTGCTCAGGTAACCGCTCAGATTCGACAAGATTGCCGAAATATCATCAAGCATTTTGTAAATGCCATCAATAAAGTGGATTATCATCATAGCAACTCCATATTTGAAACAGAAACAAATCTAATCAGAAGGGGGAGGGAACATGTGCCCTGAACCCCCAACTTCATTATTCATATTCTATAAACACCAGCACATCAACAAACCAGCTTGTCAACATAGCAACTCAATATTTGAATAGCAGACAAATCTAAACAGGCATAGAAAATAAAACATGCGCCTTGAACAGTCAAATACACAGCTAAAAATATAATAAAAGCTTAGTAGGAATGGTGGTTAAAGTGACATTTACATTGAACTTATCCAGCAAATCAAAAGACAAACCCAGTCCTTCGTCAGGTAACTCTTCCTTTGTGTCTTCGTTCACCGTTTTATCGAACTTATTTTTATCATCAGCTTTAGCATCCTCCAGGGTTATCACACCATCGCGTTTCTCATTGAAAAACGGACTTGCCCCACTGGATCTTTCCTCAGAAGATGTAGCCCTTGGCGACAAATTTCTCAACAAAATCGATCCTGCCACGTCACAAAATCCAACAACAACAAAAGTCACAAATATGCAGCTGCAGTAGTAAAACACATTCACACCAACGGTTCCACAAAAGTGACACAAATAACGCACAACACACGAAGACAAGAATTTAATCAAGATTAAAACAGAACTATTAAAGAAAACACCAGAAAGACAGAACCGTAGGTTTTAGTTCCGATTGAATAAGAAATTGAAAGGGATAGAAAACATACGAGATAAAAGAGCGGCGGTGGGACTGAGAGGGTTTACTCTGTGAGAAAGAGAGGGCTTAGGGAGAAAAGGGGAAGCGTTAGGAAGTTTGGAGAGAGGGATGGGCTGAACTGTACAAATCCCCATTGTTGTTATTCTGATTTGAAGAATGCGGTGAGATTTTAGGGATTCGATGTTTCCTTTTATACAAAATGTTGCCTCTAGGGTTTTCGTTTCACCTTCTTTCCATTTCCTCTTTTTTCTATTTTGTGATTTTATTTTATCTAATCATGCTTTTGTTTTTTAAACTTAGAATAATTCTGATTTTATTCCTTTACATTTAAAACAATTTATTTTAATCCTTCGAAATGAAAATATATATATATATATATATATATATATATATATATATATATAATTATATTACATGTTTTTAAAAGTCATGCAGTATGTCAATTCTAATAGTTAGAGACTAAAATTATATCATTAAATTCGGAGAACTAAAACTAATTTTTTATTTATATAATAAAAAAATCACATAAACTAAAAACATAATCAAATATTATACTTAAAAAATTTTAACAGTAACGAAACTTTATTGGTGTAAAGTGACATTGGCCCCCCAATTCTTTTTTATCTATATAAATTAATATATATATATATATATATATATATATATATATATATATATATATAAATTTAAGTTTAGCATATTTTATATATTTAATAATTTGAATTTTTTATATTTATTTTAACATTTGCTAAATGTTTTCTGAAAATATTTTTCATCTATGCTGTCTATTTTGTGCCGCAATGAGTATTTCCCCTCGGCTATTTTTATGGACAGTTTAAATTATTTTTCCAATTTTTTTATATTTTTTGTACCCGGTCAAAAGAGAAACCTAAATAACTAATTGGGATTTGGTAAGTGAAGGGTGGTTGAAAATCAAAATAATTTATATTTGAATCCATATACTATGTGTAGTAACGGGTAAATTTTTAAAAATAGTCTTTTAAAAGTTTGGTCGTAATTCTGAAAAAATATTTTCATTAAGAATATTTTTCTCTACAATTGTTGATGAAAATATTTTATTTCTTGAATATTTTTTTTAATTACGAACTATGTTTATAATCAGTTATACTCTGAGCGTAGTCCAATATCATTTTTTTATCAGTACAACACTTACATTTAAAACAATGTAAAATGTTCACGTTAATTCTTTATATACACTTCAACAATTGGATATTCAATTACTAATATTTACTATTGTATCAATAATTGTTACCTAAATATGCACTAATGTAACAGAAAATACTTCAATTTTATGTATACTAAACATTAACTTGCCTTTATTATCCATTTTTATTTATTATTTAAGCACGGGATTAAAAAATATTTAAACCAATAAATTACTGCTAACAATTAAATTTCCTATTCATAATATTACACCATTCTCATTTACTTAGTAATTTTGTAATAAAATATTTTTTTTAAAAATAACAATTTTAAATCGTTAAGTCTATAGGTTAAATTGTAATTTAGTCGCCCTGTAATTTATAATTTGTGATTTTAGTTATTCTAATTTTTACGATTTTAGTTTTCCCATTTTAGAAAATTCTTAATCCCGGTATAATTATTAATATACATATATTTTTTAATGTTTAAATTTTAATTACTTAAATTATTTCTTCATGGTATATATTAAATATAAAGTACAATTAGACCAAAATTAGATATCAAAACGCGAACTAGAAATGAAGGAAACCCAACTATAAGTTAGTAAAGAATGAAATATAGAAATGGTTCCTCGTTTTATCTTAATCTCTATTTTTAAACCTTAAAAAAAGTTTGAGTATTCTTAATTCCTAAAAAAAAGAATTGTTTGTGTTTTTTAGTTCTATGATAACTTACACTATTGATCCATATGGTTAATTAAATTTATTTTCACATAATTAGGATTATTATACATAAATTACATTGATCTTTCTTATTAGTGTAAATAAGTTTCTAGAATATTTTTCTCTATTTTTACATGATTGTTAGATGGTTTTGAAGTTTACTAAGGAGATTGCTGCCTTAGAAGATGAAATTTTGAACCAGTAATGTAAAGGTGTTTTTAAGAATCTTTATCATTATTATGGTAGGGAAGTAATAAAGGTATTTAATTAACCATTTTACTCTGAAAAATTAAAATTAATAATAATTTGTCCAAAATTAATTAATAACAACAATGGAATTAAGTTATTAAAAAGTAAATGCTAGTGGAAGACATATTCATATCAGGAGATTTGTTTATATTGAATATATATATATATATATATATATATATATATAATCATCAATTATATAAAATTTTAAAAATAATCCAATTCCTCCTATATAATATAAGATGACAAAGGAGAAATTTAACTTTCGATAAACTACTTGAAAAAGTAGTTTTAATCTAAAACTAAATTTTTTTTGTAACAAGTGGTTTAATTTTAAAATCCAAACATACGTTTGATTTAAATTTAATTTGGTTCGATAAAAAAATTGAAAACTACATTCCCATAAATCTATTAAAAGACCAACACTTTCTAGTTTAGACCAAATATTGAGAATGAGAGGTAATTTAAAATTTATTTAGCCCAACACAATCTATTTGTTAGAAACTAAGTGTAAAATTTGAAGGATACTAAGATGTTAAATATACTATAAATATAAAAAGAAACTAATAGAGAAAATACCAAATTGTTCATGTCTATTTTGCATTTACATGTCTATTATGTTGTTTTTTTTACTTTTTTGTAATCAAAGAAATTATCATTTTATTCATGTTTACTCTCTTGACAAACGTCTATTTTCTTGGATTTATTGTCATTTTCCATCTAGTTCTTTATTTCAAGTTTTCTTGTTCTTCCTATTCTCTTTAACACAAAATTACGAATAAAAGACATTGATAGAACAATCAAAATTTACAATTCTTGAAATATAGTATTTGAAAACAAAGTTTAAAATAGAATGTTAGTACACTAAGTGGTCTTAGGTACCACAACAAAGATGAAACTTATATTTGTAATAGTTCCATGATCAGAGATTTGAAGGTTGAGCAAAAACAAATAAAAAGTATAAGGATAAGATGTTTGGTATTTCAGTAAGAGGTGTTAGGTTTTATAGAAGCATTGAATTTTTTTTTTAGTTTATCAAGTTTTTTATTCACATTTATAAGTTTTGGATTTTCATTGAACAAAGATGAACACAATGTTTAGGTGTGTAAGCAATTCAATGATAAAGTAAAACTTTAAGGTTTAAATTTTGTTTATTTGTTTCAATTATTTTTAGTTCAACTGTTCACATTGTTATTTTTAGGTTATTTTTTTAATATTGTTATTATTTTTGTGCTAATATATTTTATGGTTTTAAATGCACCTTTAACAAAATGATTACGTGTTGTGATTCTCATATTCTTTTTGGCATTTATGGTTGGAATTTTTTTAATACATTCATTTGTTTTGATTTCATTTGAAAATATAGGTTTTAGAATATGATTATATGATTATTGTCTCATTTAGCTAGTCTCAGGTTAAGTAACTTTTATTTTCATGTTTTACATTTTATGTTGTAATTCTTGGATTTCATTAACTTTTTTATAGTATTTTATACCTTAAATTGCTAATTACATTCACATACTTATTTGCTTCCAAAACTTCAATGTTGGTGGTGTTGTTACGATTTATGTGTTAATATGTTTGATGTTTTTAAGTATACCTTAAACAAAATGTCGTGATTCTTTCATTCTTTTATGCTTATGTGTTTAGGAATTTTTTGTATATGTTCATTTTGGTTTAGTTTGATACGAAAGTATATGTTTCAAAATATGTCTATATGGTTATTGTCCCATTTAGTTGATTTTCTCACCAAGCTAAACTAATTTTATTTGCATGTTTTACCTCTTACTGGTAGTTTTTGGATTGCATTAACTTTTCTAAGGTATTTTTTACCTTAACTTGATAATCATATTCACATGCTTATCTGTTTCACAACTTCAGTGTAGGTGTTGTTACAATTGTTATGCTAATGTGTTTTGTGTTTTTTAGTGCATCTAGAATAAAATATTTACATGTTGTGATTCTCACATCTTTTTATGCTTATGTGGTTATGAAAAATTTATATATATTTTGGAAATAGGTTTTAGAATATGTTTTTTCTCATTTAGTTGATTTACCCACCTATTTAAGCTCCTTTTATTTGCAAGTTTTACTTCTTACGTTGTGACTTTTGGATTTCGTTAACTTTTCTATAATATTTACCTTAGGCTGTTAATTATATTCACTTGCTTATTCGGTTCCACAACTTCAATATGAGTAATGTTGTTACTATTTTTGTGTAAATTGTTTCATGTTTTCAAGTGCATTTTAAACAAAATGTTTACATTATTCTTGTATCCTTTTATGCTTAGGAATTTTTGTATATACGTAAATTTCATTTAAAACCTAGGACTTAAGTTTTAGAGTATGTTTACATTGTTATTACTTTGTTTAGTTTGTCTAGTGACCAAGTTAATTTGTTTTTATCTATATGTTTACTTCTTTCATTGTGATTCTTACATTACATCAATTTTTCTATGGTATTTTGTATCTTAAGTTGCTAACGATAGTTGATTGCTATTTACTTCCATAACTTCAAAGTAAGTGTTATTTGAAAGATGCTCATATATCGTAATTAATGCATATTCTAGTTGATATATTGTATAACATGACCTATAAGTTTGATATCATAAAAAATATTGATGATAAGAGGGGGACCTTCAAGCTTGGTGTTAGAATAACTACTATGGTTTGTTGGGAATTGAGATTGTAATATGTATATTGAGACAATTTTATTATATGATAAGATACATATATTGTATCATTCTAATTGCATTTCATGTGTACATCAAACAAACTAAATTCTCAACTGTTATTATTGTGTATAATTTATAGGTTGACATGATACCTTCCATGGTTAGAAAAAATATTTAGGTTTATCGGGAGAATAAGTTGGTAGAGTGTTATACTCGTGTGATCTATAATTTTAAAATCTTGAATAATCGGGAACAATATCAGATGTGTTATACCTCTATAAGTTATTATTTATTGGTACAACCACTATAAAGGCTCAACCAATTGCAAACGTGGCTTTTGAAAATAATAAATAAAAGTTATTGTGTTGATATCTTTATTGGTATGTGTAGATTGTTTATGTGTAATCTAAATACATGTTTCCTAAAAATATTATAGAAAAATATTTTTGTTGTTGTTATGTTAAGATATAATTAGCGTGGTACACAATGTAACAAGTAAGTAACACTCAAGGAGTGTTGTCTTTGATGTCACTTATCTTAGGTAAGTAATATTCATGTATACTTACCAGATGATTGGGGCTTTAAGTTTAATTATTTAAAATTAAAGGAGCAATTTGAAATAAAGTTTTACCCAACCTATTGGTGTCAAATTATTGGACTTAATAGGCCCAATTACAATCTAAGTTAAAATTTACTATTTTCTCCTATTTTAAAAATTAAATAAAAAAGATAAATCATACATATTACCAATATAAAAATAAAAGAGATAAATCGTACATATTACCAATCTAAAAAATGCAAAAGTAAAGAAACTAAACAATTATTATTCTTGTAAGTAACAACATATTTTTTTGTCACACTTCTTGTTATTTTCCTTGAAATGTTATGTTTTTGCTCTTTTTCTTTATATTCATTCATGTACTCGTTATAAAACAAATGTAATCTTTACAATTTTATTCATATTCTAGAATTCTAATTTGTAGACTACCCTTCTTGAGTTCTTCTTCTAACTCCATGGCTAATCTTTTTTGTAAACACTTCTTTTGAGGTATCTCTTAGAATTTGGATTTTACCTTTTTAATCTTGGTCTTGCTTCTTATAAGAACTCATTATGATTTCTCTTGTTTAGGTATTTCTTTATCTTTGATCAAATCATCGTTCTCTTTTTGAAGAGGATTCATCATCGAAATTATAATAAAATGTCAAGTCATATACTTTAAAAGCATGGCTTGCCGAGTAGTTACTTGAGAGTTACATAATGTAGGTGTTGTTGTTGATCTTCTTAAGTACTTGGAATGATTCATCTCCTTTTAGTTGAAACTTGGAATTTCTTTTAAGTTAAAGATATATCATTCTTCAAAAGAATTCATACTCAATTGTTATGAGAGAAGATGACTTTCTTTCTTTCTTGGTTGATTTTCCTTATATACTTTTCAACCTTTCTCTCTCTTTAGTATTTGACCTTAATATATGATTTTATCATATTTGCTTTTTTAAGTCCATCACTACATAAAATAGAGTCATGGTAAAGAAGTGATAATAAATTATTAAAGATTGTAGGATTAAATTAATTGACGATCTCAAATAAAGTGAAAAATTTTGGAATTTTCTATCTTGATACTATCAATATTCTCACAAAATAAAATATTTTCAAAATTAAAAAAATTTATTAACCACATCCATTTTATCATCTTTTTAAGGTGACAAATAATTGAAAACATTAGTTTAATTCTAAATTTCCCACGCATACTATTATAAAAAAATATTAAAAGATACTTGTATTTTTTCAAAGTTAGTTCAAATAGTTTTTTATATATTTAAAGTTTTGTTGTTTTATATTCTAATTTTAAGAAATAAACGAACATACTATTTTTTTTTAAAAAAGTTATAGTTTCCTCATATTATTTTTTACATGACATCTTGGTTATAGACATAATTGATGTCAAATTATTTAATTATTTTAGAAAAAGTTCTTAATCATTTATTAAAAAATACTAAGTTATAATAAAAGTACCAAAACTTTAACTGCTTTTGAGAAAATAAATAAGAAAATGTTCATTTATAGTTTTCAAGTAGAAGTAATTTTCCTTTCTTACTTAATGTTTATCACATAATACTTTGTTAAATTTTTAGATTTAAATAGTTTATAATAATGAAATATTTATATTAATTTTATCTTTTGTTAAATTTAATTCTATTAATTAATACAAAAAACTTTTTTTATACAACCAATTTATTTCTTTTCATTCACTCATTGTAGTTAGGAAATATGTATTTTTTTATTTTTATTTATATCCAATTTCTTCAAAACCACAAAAAAAAATTTGCATACTGAAAATAATAAACAAGTAATGAATATTAATTTTATGTGATATTAAGGTTGCAACTTGTTTCAACCAAAAATGATTAGCATAAAAGTGGACTGATTTTTAAGAGACCACATGATGGAATATGATCCAACCCAAATTGATAGTATAGTTTATATTTTAATTTAGTATATGTGTTTGGTCTTTTTGGTATTCTAGTTTTTGTTGTTAGATTTAATTTTGAGAAAATAATAAAAATTTTACCTATAACCTACATGTAATAAAGGAGAAATAAAGCTACGTGAAGCTACCTGGGCATTAATGAAGATGAAGGAGTTATTTGGCTTTTCAATATGAAGGTGGGGCCCACTTCAATCTATAAAGAGAGAAGGAAAGTATGTGGGGCTACACCATGCACCAATGAACGTGGGGACCACTCTAATAAAGGCTATTGAGATGCACTTTTGAACCTACCATATTTTGCACAAACAATCATTAAGTTCAAACCATGAATGCTCTTGGAAACAACTAAGTATGTAGCCCATGCATTAATAGACGTGAGCTCTCCCCCTTGGAACAAGCAAAGTAGGGAAGGTCTTTTTACGATGATATCAAGGGTTAAGAAATGTTGGACAAGAATATGATAACTATGAACAAAGAATATGATAACATGGAAGAAGGTTTTTTATTGAATGTTATTTTCTTTGTTTACAATAGCTCACTTAATATAGAATTCTAGGAAACTAAATATAAAAATTATTCTAAATAAATACATTTGGTATTCTCTGATATTCTACTTATATTTTCTGATATTCCCTTGATTATCTCTCTTATATTCTTACTGATATTCTCTTATATTCCCTTGATTATCTATGATATTCTACTGATTTGTTTCTTTAATTATAATATTCTAACACTCTCCCTCAAAGTGAGCAGTGGGATCACCAATGCTTAGCTTGTTGAGGACACGGGTAAATGTTTTGCCTGTAACAACTTTGATGAGAATGTCTACCAACTGGTCTTCTAACCTTACAAACGGAAGCTCAATACTAATATCCTCAATCTTCTTCTTGATGAAGTGTTTGTCTACTTCAACGTGCTTGGTTCTGTCATATTGTACAAGATTCTTTCTTTGCATAGCTTCTTGCCATTCACACTTCTTACTGGCTTCATGAACTATTTTGGGAATAAGAAAAGCTCTTGCAATCTCTGTCACTCCTTCTTTGGTTATCTTCATAGGATACCTGAAATTTTGGGAAACATGTTCTGGAGAATATCGGTCAGGTGGTACCCCTCTGTTTCTTCTTGGCAGAAGTGTGAAAGGTTCTGGTTCTGGTGTTAACCTGTCACTGTTAGTGACTTCATTCATAACAGGAGACAACTCAGTAGGAAGTGTGAAAGGCTCTGGTTCTGGTGTTAACCTGTCATTGTTAGTGACTTCATTCATAACAGGAGACAACTCAGTAGAGTGAAGATCACTTACCTCTTGTTGGACATTCTCATAAGGATCCTCATTGGTTGTGTTGGTCCCTCCTACGTTGACACAGACATGCTTATTGGCTCGATCTACTTACTTTTTTGGAACAGTTTCTTGGCAACTAAGGCTACCTAACCAACTTGGTGGTTCACTAGTTTTCTCCCCCTTAACATCAAGTTGGCTACGAAAGAAATATTCTGATTCTAAAAAATCACAATCCATAGTCACATATACACAGTGAGTGATTGGGTTGTAACGTCGATACCCCTTTTGATGTGTAACATATCCAACGAAGACACATGTCTCATCACATGGATCAAATTTTGTTCTGTTAGCTTTGGAAATATGAACGAACACAAAGTATCCAAAAACTCGTGGTGGTAACATTTAGACAGGAGGGATATTAGTCTAAGTAGCTAGGATCTGTACGTATTAATATTGACAAGAGGAATGTTAAAATTTACTATTTTCTCCTTTTTTTTTTTTAAAAAGATAAATCATATATATTATCAGTATAAGAAATGCAAAAGTAAAGAAACTAAACAATTATTCTTGAAAGCAAGAACATGTGTTTCTTGTCATGCTTCTTGTTATTTTCCTTGAAATGTTATGTTTTAGCTCTTTTTCTTTATATTCATTCATGTACTCGTTATAAAACAAAGGTAATCTTTACAATTTTTTTCATATTCTAGAATTATAATTTGTAAACTAGCCTTCTTGAGTTCTTCCTTCAACTCCATGGCTTGTCTTTTTTGTAAACACTCCTCTTGAGGTATCTCTTAGAATTTGGACCTTTACCTCTTTTTTGAATCTTGGCCTTGCTTCTTATAATAACTCATTATGAATTCTCTTGTTTAGGTATTTCTTTATCTGTGATCAAATCATCCTTCTTTTTTGAAGAGAATTCATCATTGAAATTATAATGAAATGTCAAGTCATATACTTTAAAACCATGACTTACCAGGTAGTTACTTGATAATTACATAATGTAGGTGTTATTGTTGATCTTCTTTAAGTACTTGGAATGATTCATCTCTTCTTAGTTGAAACTTGGAATTTCTTTTGAGTTAAGAATATATCATTGCTCAAAATAATTCATACTCAACTGTTATGAGAGAAAATGACCTTCTTTGTTTCTTGGTTGATTTTCTTGTATACTTTTCAACTTTTCTCTCTTTTTATTCTTTGACCTTAATGTATGTTTTTATCATATTTGTTCTTTTAAGTCCATCACTAAATCAAATAGAACCATGATAAAGAAGTGATTATAAATTATTAAAGATTGTAGGATTAAATTAATTAATGATCTCAAATAAAGTGGAAATTTTTGAAATTTTCTATCTTGATTATATCTAATATTCTCACAAAATAAAATATTTTCAAAATTGAAAGAAAAATTTATTAACCACATCCATTTTATCATCCTTTTAGATGATAAATAATTGAAAACATTAGTTTTATTCTAAATTCCCACGCATAGTATTATAAACAATATATTAAAAGATACTTGTATTTTTTTCAAAGTTAGTTGCAATAATTTTTTATATATTTAAAGTTTTGGTGTTTTATATTCTAATTTTAAGAAATAAATGAACATACTAACTTAAAAAAAAAAAAAGTTATAGTTTCCTCATATATTTTTTAACATGACATCTTAGTTATAAACATAATTGATGTCAAATTATTTAATTATCTTAGAAAAGTTCTTAATCATTTATTAAAAAAAACTAAGTTATAATAAAAATACCAAAACGTTCACTACTTTTGAGAAAATAAATAAGAAAATGTTTATTATAGTTTTCAAGTAGAAGTAATTTTCCTTTCTTACTTAATATTTATCATATAATACTTTGTTAAATTTTTAGATTTAAATAGTTTATAATAATGAAATATTTATATTGATTTTATCTTTTGTTAAATTTAATTCTATTAATTAATACAAAAAACTTTTTTTATATTACCGATTTATTTCTTTTCATTCACTCATTGTAGTTAGGAAAGATATATTTTTTTATTTTTATTTATATCCAACTTCTTCAAAATCACAAAAAAAAATCTGCATACAATATAATATGGTCAAACCCAAATTGATAGTATAGTTTAGATTTTAATTTGGTATATGTGTTTGGTCTTTTTGGTATTCTAGTTTTTGTTATTGGATTTAATTTTTAGGAAATAATAAAAAATTCACCTATGGCCCACATGGAATAAAGGAGAAATAAAGATGAATGAGTCATTTGGCTTTCCAATATGAAGTGGGGTCCATTTCAATCTACAAAGAGAGAAGGAAAGTATGTGGGGCTGCAACATGGACCAATGAACATGGGGACCACTCTAATAAAGGCTATTGAGATACACTTTTGAACCTACCATATTTTGCACTTATGTAGCAACCACTCATCAAGTTCAAACCATGAATGCTCTTGGAAACAACTAAGCATCCAGCCCATAGATTAACATACTTGAGCTCTCTTTGGGGTTGACTATCTTGACACCTCTTCCCTAATGGCTAAAATCACTACAGTCATAATATTGCTTGTAGTGACAACTATTAAAGGGTGGCTTTTAGAATAATTGAAAGTAGTTAACAATGTTTTCCTTTATGGAGAGCTTCATGAAGACGTTTATATGTTGTCTCCTTTTAGATTACTTCAACTAGCTTCTTATAAGATTTGTAAGTTGCACAAATCCTTTTACAGTTTAAAATAGGTCAGTCGATAATTGCATAACATTTTATCTATCACACTTCTTTCTATAATTTACACTTAATCTTTTGCATATGAAGTTTTGTTTGTTAAATTCAATCTTGCTTCCTTATTAGTTTTATGTGGATGACATTGTTTTAACTATAAATGATATGGCAAAAAATAATTATGTTAAACAAATATTAGATATCAAATATAAAATAAAGGACCTTGCATCTTTGAGATAATTTTTAGGCCTCGAAGTTGTTTTGTCTAAGTATGGAATTCACATGAATCAACAAAAGTATGCTCTTAAACTTTTGAATTGGTTTGATTAGTTTTAAACCTGTCAAAACTTCATTTGATCCTTTTGTTAAACTACAAGTTGATCATGATAAAGCTTTTATTGACATTGTTGGTTATAGACGATTAGTTGGTCACCTTTTGTATCTTACCATCACCAGGCTAGATATTGCTTATTACGTACAATAGTTACGTCGATTTATGTCAAATTTTCTTGATACTCATTGTAAAGTTACAAACAAAGTGCTTCGCTACTTAAAAGGATTCCCTACTCAAAGATTATTTTTCTAAGGTTCTTATAAACTTCAATTATTTGTCTTTCCTGATTCGGATTGGGCATGTTGTTTTGACACCAGAAAATTCGTATCTGGTTTATGTATTTTTCTTGGTTCTTCTTTGATATCTTGAATGTCAAAAGAAAGCAAACTGATACGATCTGTATTTAAAATCAACAAGAAATACTAACAAATAGTATGTGTGCAATATTGTTCATATATGTTCTTTGAATAAAATCAGTTTCTATAACAGAAAAGTATTATAACAGTCAGTATTTGATCATTCTTTTGAATCTCTGATATCACCTGAAAATGAGAATCACAATCAACAATGATGCTGGAAGAAATTAGAATAGCAAATGAGAGAATGAAGAACTCAATAACAGAGGAGAGGAGAACTCACATTCCACATACTGTCTCTTCTCCTGCCCTTCAGCATGTATAATTCTCTAGCCACTTGGACCGTTGGCCCATTCTAATGCTCCTCTTCACTTTTTCCATAGTCCATAAATTTTTATTTTTGGGCCCCATTATATTATTATTTGTATCACAAACTACTATTAATTGTTCTCGTCTAAAACTAAATTTATTATTAGATCATACTTCTATTTATTGTGATAATAAAGCTCTTATCTACATAGTCTGCTATCTACTTACATAACCTATATTTCATGAACATACCAAAATTAATTCTCATGTTTGTGAGAAAAATTAACAAAAATTCACTTACTTTTAATTTTTTCTTCATACTTTTAACCAAATTCGTTTATCACACTTTTTTTACATATTTATTCTCTGTTTATTATTAAAAATAAAGAGATAAACAAAGATGAATAAAAATGAACATAGTATATAATATATGAGAATGAAAATATCTCTATATTTTTTTATCTTTGATCAAAAGTAGAGGACTGAATAATATATACAAGTAGTGTACCTTCACTCTAGGCTAGGTATAGCTAAATAAAGAAAACAAAATAAAATGATTACAATCTGATAATGTCATAAAAACAAATAAATAGAATTGATGGTAATTTAATTCTATCATAAAGAAAAAATCACATAATTGATATTAGTTTTCTTCTAGAAGCCTGCCTTCCATTCCATGTATCCATATTCTCTAAAACTGTTCTTTGATACTATTTTGATTCTCATTTTGCAACAAAATTTTCTCTGTTATTTGGTTATTAAAAATAACGTTTCAACAGAGATGATATTTTTTTTAATAAAAAAGCCTCAAGTGCCAGAAAGTGTAGATGACAAATGCATCTTAGTTAGCATCTAGATGCCTTAAGCAATGTATTTGACCATAATTTGAATGACAACATGTGGTTGGTCATGGTTACGAAATTCAAAGTAAAAGTGATTAGGAAAAAAATCTCTCTAGAGATGTGCAACTATGTTTTTGGTGGATATTCGTTATTGATTAATTTGTATATACTTTCTACCTAAAACGTAAGAAAAAGTTGATTAATTAATATTTACATAATCCATCTTTACTCTAATCTAACACTCTAATATATAAGAGAAGATATTTATATTTTACCTTGGTTTAGGTGTGAGGTTAAAAAAGCATTTTTAATTCAAGAGTTTGAAGTAATTTTCTAAAACATTTTTTTAATTCACCAGTGGAGTGTGAGGAGACAACATTCATATGTTAGATTTGGCTTTTTATTTGTAATAACTTATGTTTTGTCAATTTTTCAATATTAAGTAAGTATGATGTACTATAGAATTTACTGGCTAATCCATCAATATATAATAATTTATTAATCTATGTCGGCTGACATGTTCTCTTCTATACTATTTTTACGTTGTCAACCGATTATTAGTTGGTGAAAATTGAGGTAATGTGATCAAAGTTTTTATATTTTTTTGTCACGTAAGCATTGACAAGATAAACATATAACAATCACCAGCTCATACACTCTCAGCAAAGTACAATAAAACACTTGTGACAGTTTGGGCCTTCAGTCCAAACCAACCAAGGCCCATCCAGAATCTTATAGATAAGGAGATGAATCAAAGACATAAAGTAATGTTACTCTAATCCTATTCACCCTACATTACTCATTCTTACTGACGAGTGCTTGTAGAACCCCCTCCTGAGACAGTGAATACTTGAAGAAACATTGAAGACCTAAGTGGAGCTTAGGAGCTGTTGTAGACGACCGAATACCTATCAAAGTTTAGGAGCTGTTGGAGATGACTAAACACCTGTTTATTGTTAGGGCTAACTAATCTTATAAAAACATATGATAATAGGTGGAATAACTACGGGAAGTAACTATTCATTGTATTCACTATTTCTGTCATCTAAAAATATTATTAACTTGAAAAATATTAAGATTGTTTAAAATTCATTCTTTAAAACATAAATTTAAATAAAAAATCTTTTAAAATGTAATATAAATAAAATTGTATTGTAACTAAAATTATTTTTTCTAGAAAATAAATCTGAATAAAGTATATTACAAATTATAAGTTTAAATAAAATTAATCTCTTTAAAAATTAATTCTAATAAAATTATAAATGTATAAAATAAAGTACTAAATAGTCTCTTTAATGTTATTATTGAATGGGTATGTAACATCTAGTTATTCAGAATGGAATGGATTGCAAAACAAGACTTCACATCTTTTGTCATGCATGTGCAAGGTTGTATTTAGATAATTACTTTCTAAAAAAATATTTTTTTTAAAAAATAAACCAACTCCAATGTAGGTTAAATATGATTTATAAAAAAATTTCTTAAATAAATCTTCTGATTTTCATTTTTAACCTGTATAAAATAGTATTGTTTTATTATTATTTTTATCTCCTATGCTTCTTCATTTTTTAAACAAATACACTTATTAACATGGTGAGCACCCATAGCTCCCTAACTACCTTAAAGGACTTTCATTAAAAATCAAAAATACACATGATTTGGCATGCATTATAAAGTGTACCATATGTGCTCATGTGGAAATTTTTGGGAGACAACCCCCATAACATGAAAAGTTTATTATCTTATGAAAGAAATGCAAAAGAGGACATCTTCAGGAGAAGAAAAGGGTTAGGGATTTGTTTTGCTAAACTTGGAATGTAATACTGAGAGAAAAATCAATTAAAGTACCAAAAATCATTTTCAATTCATTTTAAAGTCGTTTTCTATTAGTAAGGAAGTGGTTTGATGAAATAATTTAAAAATTGGAGATTAGAAAAGAAAATCCAATTTAGTATTTAGAAGGGAGATTAATTGGAATTAATCTATAATAATGAAACCTTAATCAAACCTACATAAGAAATGAACACTATTTTTAACATAAATCTTTAAAACAATGAATTTTTCATCACTATTTAATGTAAAATTGTAAGTAACCTTTATATTCTTAATAATTTGTCAATTATTTTTCATGTATTTAAATTTTATAAGCAGAAAATAAATGTAAACTGATTAACAAAGTTATCATTACTATTTATCAAAATTAATTAATAAACTAATCAGTAGTTGATAAATTTTTAATTTATAAATTCAAAAGATAAATTAGCTTATTAGATTAAAAGTCTTGGCTAAACTAATTGATAAATATAAATAATATAACTATATAAGGTTTATTATATAAAAAAGACTAAATAAAATATATTGTTATATAATTATAATTTTTTTGAATTTTTAGTACATTTATTTATTCTTTAAAAACTATATGTTTTTATTTAGGCACTTCATTTTATTTAAATAAGTTGATATAATGATTATTAATCAAATTTACTTTTTATTTGTTTTTAGAAATTTAAATTATTTATTTTTTAAAATATTTTATTATGTGTAAATTTAGGATAATATCAATGTAATAAAATATTTTCTATTTAACTTTTTAATATTTCATATATTTTTTTGTTGATATAAAAAATTTAAAGATAATAAAGCAAATACTAAAACTATCACAGTAACTAATAGAGTATATAATAATAAGTGAGTAAAATAAAAAAATTAAATAATGATAGAAAAATTAAATAAACTAAAATCTATAAACTACGTGAAGTAATTTATAAATTTTTAAAATAAATTATTTTAAAATACATATCTTGATCAAAATATTTTATAACAGTCAAATAAACTAAAAATCTATAATTGAAGAAAAATATCGTCTGTATTTTTTTTTCTATTTAATTTTGGTTTCTCAATGACGTATGCAGTGACGTTTCTAAATGACGGATCTAATGGGACCATGGAACAGTTCGTCATAGAGAGAAGTGCCATATTGAGAAATCCTAGGAGAGGAATCTGTTTCCTAATAAAGGTTGTAGCCGAATATCAATTATATTAAAAAAAATTATTTTATTTTATAACAAATATTCACTTGACTTAATTTTTCCTTTTTTTATTTAAGAAAAAAGGATGTAGGGTTATAAAAAATATAAGATCTTACTTAAAATAGAAAAAAAATCATGAATTTTCTTAGATTGGAATCTAAGTAGAAAGGAAAAAAAGATAAAGAAGGTATTAAAAAGTGAAATTTTTTGAATTAAGAGAAAGTGGATAAAAATAAAAAAAAAGTTTTTATTAAAATTTATTATTTATTATTTTAATAGTATTATATTAATTAATTATTATATTATATTTAAATACCTAAATATTAATAAAAAATTTAGAACATAATTGATCATATTAAAAATATAATTATGAATAACTTTGTGTGTTCATATCCAAAAATATATCATGCAATAGTAAAGAGTTAAATAACTGGTCATTACTTTTTTCCACAGTAAAAAAGTGTATTATTATTTGTCTAAGTGCTAACCATTAAGTTTCAACAATAATTATTTGTCGCGGAACTTATATTGTAAAAAAAATATTATTATATAAATTAAAATGTTAAAATTATTAAATAATATAAAATATTATTAATATAAAAGCATAAAATAATTATTTTGTTATTAAAAATTCATTGATATATAATTTAAAATAATAAATAGTCTTTATATTTAATAAATAATTTTAAAATTAATTAATTTTAAAATTTAAAAGTAATTAATAAATAATTAAAAAAAACATTAATGAATTGAGTTAAGAGGATCAGACTTTTCACATATTAGAAAAAAATTGTAAACAAAAGTATGACATTGTAGGAAATATAGGAGAGTAAGCATGTGATAAACAAACATTTAATTTTCAAATTTCATTAATCTTGTTTGTTCAGGTACAAAACAAGAAAAATTTCAAAGCCAATTGTAATAATCAGTTTTATCATGTACTTAAAAAATTTAAGATTTTTTAATTTTATGAGCCAATTGTATTCGTTGTGGTGATTTGTTATGAATATATTATGCACATGAGCAAACTCGATTGCTAGTAGAGTTTATAAGGAATTAAAAACCCAATTAAAGTTATTCAGTTTAATTATGTATACGTTTATATGCTAATTTTTTTAATTAATCTTGAATGATTAAGTTTTATTTCATACAAATAGACTAATATGTAATTTGTACGGTATATTAAACTACTATAGCTAGTCTCATCTTTATAATTGTAAGTCGACTTTCATATATGAAAAAAAGCCAACAAAGTTATTAATAAATTTTTTATGTGAGAATCCTTTAATATAAGTTATATAAACCTATACTTGAACCTTTATACGAAACAAAAATAAGATAGTGAAATGTCTAACTCATCTCGCATGTATTCTACAAAATTTGTGTTAACTTCACTATATCATACTAGACTCTATTGTATTGTTTTTCTTGTTTTTCGTTTAATTTTGACTATAAATTTTGTTTAGAGGTAAAATTACTAGTTAGACATGGAGGATTTTCAATATCATAAAATTACATGATATATATATATATATCAACTTGCCTAAATTATTTATAAACCATCCATTAATTATATATATAGAGGGATTTTATTTTTATTTCAATTAATGAAGTTTTAATTTCATAACAATAAAAAAAAAAGATGTTATGAAAAAATAGACAAAACCAAAATAATAGTTAAAATAGAACATTCAGAAGATAAAATTAGTTTTATTTTGATTTCATATTATTATAAAGTAAATATAATGACAAGCATTAGTTAATACAATTAATAGTAACTTATATATCTTGACTAAGTGATTTATAATTCAGATTACAGGTGATTTACTAATCAATAACACCAGTGATATTAAGATGAATAATAATAATAATAATAATAATAATAATAATAATAATAATAACCCTAAATTTGTTTTATGTTAATTATATATATATATATATATATATATATTAAATTTAAGTTATTAAACTATTACATGTTTTAATATAATTTTAATAGTATAATACTAAATCTTTGGATGAATTTGTCATTTATAGCGGGATAAAATTATAATCAATATTAATTACGTGTTAACAAAAATTTAATTATATATTTTAGTCTCATCTTTTACAATATTATATGTTAAGATAAAAGATTATTAAAGATTTTAAATTAATGAATAACATAAATAAACATATGTTCTAAAGAGTGAGATAAATTATCTTCCAAAGTATAAATAATAAATGATACATTGTTTACATATGATAGTAGTAGATAAAATATCTATCTTCTAAGTGTTGTAATAGATAATATGGGCTATCTTACATAGTAGAGATCATAAATTATGTGTAATTTAAATAAGACAAATAAATATTTACCTTGAATGATACATGTTTTGAATTGATTTAAGTATTTATTGACAATAAATATAATTTAATACAATCTCTTAAAATTTTTGTGACATTCTTTTTTCTTTTTTGAAATGTACAAATCATTCAAAAAATCACTCACTTTTAATAAGAATTATTTGAAGACTCATATAAAATCACTTACTAGAAAGCTCTTTTTAAATACATGTACTTAAAAAAAATTGTGTACCTTTTATAATATCCTTAGATAACCAACTTAAAATGAACATTAGGTTTTTCTTTTTTCTTTTATAATAAATTTCTTTCAGACAAATTCTTGATACCTCATTAAGAATGTATTCAAAACACGAAAAAGACTAATTTGTAAAAGATATTTGGAAATGAATTATAATCCTTAAAAGGCTGCTTTATAGATAATATTTAAAAAGTTATTTAAAAAATCAAGTGAAAAGAATATTTAAATAAAAGTTACAAGTGACACTGAAAAATAAACATGTAATGCTTTACAATTAGTGTGATTTAAAATATCTGGGATAGCAAAATGTAATCTTAATAGTTGAAATGAATGAATAAAAGAAATATTTAATGCATTATTTTCCCTCCTTTCTTTTTTATTTTTTTATTTTATTTCCTTGTATCTTTTTAAACAAAATTCAAACTCCAAATTAATACTTTTACATAACATCTTAATATTAATGATTTAATTTATTTATCTTACACATTTGACTATATACGTACCTATGTTTTTATATTTTACCTTGACATTATTTAATGAGCACCTTTTCTAATTATATATTTTTCATTCATATAATTTAAATTCAATATTTTATTTAAAGGAACCAAATCTATATCACGGAGAAAACAACTGGTATGTAAAAATTACTATAATGGATAAGTTTAACTTATCTTTATTATTTGAGTAATGAACAAATAAAATAATTTCAATTAATCATCTTGACCAATTATGTTTTTAATATTTATCAGAAAACATTTTATTGAGGAACGACAATTAAAGCGTATTTATTTTTGTACGAAAATATGGAAAAAAATAAAATAGAGCATTATGCCTTTAAGGTAAGTCATGTATATTCGATTAATTCAGCCTTTGATATAACTCAAGAAAAATTGTTTACCAAAATTAGAAAACATTTCCACTTATATTTTAAAAACCTTTTAAATAAGTTTATACTTGGTAATAATCATTACATAATTGTTGATTTTGATTAAATTGCATTTTAAAAAAAAATTGAACAAAACATTTTTATTTAAATATAACACAAGTAAATAGGTTAATATAATGCATAATAGAAATCAGATTTCTTAGTTATAAAATTTAAAAGAGAGAATAAATATAAAATAAAGTCAATTGTAATATATTCAAAGAGTTAAAATAGGTAATAAAACTGAAAATTAAAACAGAGTATTATGTTTATTATTGTTATAAATAAAAGACTTTGAATGGGTTCATGGAATGTAATAAAAACTCAATGAGAGTGAAAAGAAGTATTATGTCAAAAACACTTCACTCACATTTTTTTCAGAAAACCAACAAAACTACACAGACATATTAAATAATTCAAAATTTAAAAAAAAAACATTAAACCTAGAAAAGGTTATATACTTGTACCAAAAGATGAATCCAACATATTTTGTTTTCCCCTCATTTTTCCATGTTGACAAAATTACACTCCTACTTGTTCTTGCTCCCACCATAACCACATGACCTGTGACCACATCAATTTATTTATTTTTTCTTAATTTTCCTTTGTTTTTGGGTTTTGGTATCCATGGAGACCACCTATTTCATTGCCCCCATCTCTCTCTTCCCCTAAAAGCACAACCTGCTTCCTACATAAAGCTGCTTCCTTTCTTCATTCTTCCATTCCACTCCTCACTCTATACTCTACACTTTCATGCTCCAACACTGGCTTTTCCATCTCATTTCAAAATGCCCCACAGAGTTATTCTCTTCCCTTAGCCCCATCTACCCCTTTTGATGACTCTGCTTCTGTTATAGCACAACCTTTTCTGCATCAATGTCTCACAACTCAGATAACAGTAGCACCTGCTTCGATGGTGATTTTGAATGTGATGGTGGAGATGGTTCTAGAATCTCGCATTCCTGGGACCTCCGGAGCCTTGGCTCTGGACATGAAGGTGGTGGTAGATCGGAGGAATTGGCATGCACTGTGCCGCAGAGTGAGGAAACTGTGAGGGCTATGGTGGAGAGAGAGAGCGAGCATTTCCCGAGGGTTGATTACTTGCAGAGGCTGAGGAGTGGGAACTTGGACTTGGGTGTTAGGAGGGATGCACTTGATTGGATTTGGAAGGTAATGATTTTGTTGATTTCTGGGTTTTGATGTTCCAAGTTCCCATTTTCGTTCGATGAGCAGGAAAAGTAAACCATTTAATTTGCTTTCTTTTTTATTGTTTGTTGATTTGTGTGGATTATTCCTTGGTGGGTTGGGTGTTTCTAATTGCATTTGGGTCATATGAAAGAGTTATTTTTATCTGGTTCTAGTACCAGTTTTAAAGCAATGTTGGCTTTCTCATCGAGTCTCAATTGGCTTCTGCCAAAAAAGAAAGAGAGAGAAATGGTTAATGGTTTTGCCTTCAAGGTGCTATTGTCAATTCTTCTTAAGTTGATGTTAGTTTTCCCTTTTCTTTTGGAATTGAATTCTGTTTCATACTGGTTGAAACTGTGTGATGAATATCGCAAATCACAATTTTTTTTGTTTAACTGGGTTAATTGTGTTAGTTACTGGTTTTTTTCTTTTTATAACGTGATCAACAGGCTCATGCTTATTTTGGCCTTGGACCCTTGAGTTTTTGTTTGGCTGTGAACTACTTGGATCGCTTCCTATCGGTTTTTGACTTACCGGTAAGATCAATTGCCTGAAAGTTAATGGATGTGGTTTACTGGGTTTATTTTAATTATCTAATTGGTGTGTTTGGTCTCTTCTCTTGGTATTTTTAGAAAGGTGTAAGTTGGACTGTGCAATTGTTAGCTGTAGCTTGCTTGTCAATTGCAGCTAAAATGGACGAGATCAGAGTGCCTCAATCTGTAGATTTACAGGTATTGTAGAATCTTGCAATCTTGTAAGATAATTTTAAATATGATTTTGTTATGCATATTACCCTCTGATTTTCCCATTGATGTTGATAATGAGCAGGTTGGGGAACCAAAGTTTGTGTTTGAAGCTAAAACCATTCAAAAAATGGAACTACTGGTATTAAGCAAGCTGAGATGGAAAATGTGTGCTTTAACTCCTTATTCCTTCATAGACTACTTCCTTAGCAAGATCACTTGTGAGAAGCCAACAAAATCATCCATTGCAATGTCAGTGCAGCTCATCCTCGGTATAATGAGAGGTAATCTCATTCATTACTGTGTTTGAATATCTGGTCCTTCTGTACTCTGTTTTCGTTGAGGTGCAGTGAGTTTGAAGAATGCTTTTTGGGAAACAATTGTAGGTATTGACTTCTTGGAATTCCGGCCTTCTGAAATTGCTGCAGCGGTGGCAATTTCTGTTTTAGGAGAATCACAAGCGAAAGATATCGACAAGTCCATTGATGATCTCTTTATAGTGGAGAAGGTGAGCTTGTTGTTCCCAAATAGAGCATGTAGGGATGAGTTTGCCTTCATCTTTTGAATTCATAATGGTGTTAAAATCTTAGTGAACTGTTCTGACTTGTGTTATGTAATTTCCTTTCATTTTGCAGGGTAGAGTACTAAAGTGTGTTGAATTGATAAGAAATTTGTCCTTGAACAATGTTGCTGCTGGTGTAGGCAGCAAGCTGCCTTATGTGCCCCAAAGTCCTATGGGGGTGATGGATGCTGCTGGGTGCTTAAGCTATAAGAGTGATGAGTTAACAGTTAGATCATGTCTAAATTCTTCACATGATAGTCCAAATCCGAATACTAAGATTAGCAAAGCAGATGGACCTAATGGAACCTCCAAGTGATGAAATAATATGAATTTTCTTCCTTCACCAAAGTTCATTTAGTTTTGAGCTTGGAATTCCCTGGAAACATTCTCAACAAGAGTGTGCTTCGGATTAATAAGCTGTGAATTTAAGTGGTTCCATGCTACAAGCATGGGCATGGGGTAGGAGGTTTGGTTTATATCAGATTACATAAACAGCTACAAAAACTTAGAATATGCTGTTGGGGGAGAAAAATTTGATGAAACAATGTTGTGGAGGCACAGGCACAACATGCCAAGCATGAATGTACTATGTGGAGGTGAGAGCTATAATTATTGTCCATGTGAATGTTCTTAACTTCTCATTTTGGAATAAAATTAATACATAAAAGCAATGTTTGATGGGTTGTTTATGAATTTTGAAGGAAAAACACAAATAAACATCTTGCAATTAAAGCAAAAAGAAATATCACTGAGTTCCTAAAAGTAATCCAATACTTCAAAAGGACTAAAATGTTTCATAACAAGGTTGAATTGGGTCCTTCTCAGTGTCTTTGATTGCGACCAAAATCTACACATGAAACATAAAATTCTGTTGTGCGGAATGCATATGAATCATGATGGCAAGCCTACCCTGGCTAAAGCTTTTGTATTTTTAGTCACTGACCAGTCAACATGCAAGTATTGGCTTGAATAACTTCACTACCGACCAAACAACAGTAAAGAAAACAAAAAAAATACTCATATCTGCTTAGTGGGACACCCTTGACAAAACAATACGAAAAGGATATAAGGGCACTTCTCTAGATTCGGGAAAGTTATACTCATTCAGAAAGTTTAGTTACTTATATACTTATTATATACACACACATGTTTGAGAAAATATAATAACCTTTATGATATAATTCTTTCTATTTCTTTCCATTATAATAATTATTTTATTATATATTCCTTTATCTTCGTACTTTTTATAAAGAGTGTATAAGTACAATTCTTTGTTTTTTTTCATTCAGTTACTTCTCAGCACAACGTAGACACAATAGAAAGGGCAATTTGAAGAAACACACTCATGCAAAGCCATAGAGGACAAAGAACTTGATGCTAAAAATATACAAAACCCAGAAACTGATTTAACAAAAGAATAAACTTTACCATACTTCGCAATGGCATCGTCATCGTTGAGTAACCACTTGGTGGGGATGAAAAAGTTGATGGTGGAAGACGCATGTTGTGGAGGACGTCATAAGTGGTGGAAGGTTAGAGAAAAGATTGGAAAGGGATAAATCAATTGTAAAAAGTGTATATTATATATAATTAATGGGTTAATTATTTGCACAGGCATACCTATTGTTATTTTAATAAGTTAAAATTTAACCTTTTAAATAAATTTTAGTTTTATATATTTTTAAAATAAAACTATTTGTATTTTAAAAAATCTGAAATGTGAAACAACGGATCACAATCACCTAGTAAAAACTATAGTAGAGTAACTAGAATAACGATATAGAGACAATTTCATCTAAATTTAAATTTATAATTAGTATTTATTAATCATTCATTTATTATATTAAATTTACATGAAAAATTTAGTTATATATTGTCACATATAAAAAAAGGATAAATCTAAAAAATAAAAAAATTAGTTCAGCCAATTGTTGCTATAAACCTTGTACAACATTTAAAAATGATTTTCAGACAACCATAATACTTAAAAAATGAATTACCGTGTAGTATCTAAACTAGATAAATACTTTCAAAAATATATAAACTATATATATATATATATATATATATATATTTAAGTTTCAAGTTATACACACTTAATTTTGAAAGATACTAAACCATGTATATGTATAAATGTCCTTAGGTGTTACATTAATAAATATTTCACATTGTAAAATACGACAAGATTAAAACCTAAAACTTTCTGCATATTATTTCGCCCAAACCTAAGTAATTTTTACAATTATTTCATACAGTAAGTTTATTGATCTTATAATAGGAAAATACACACTAATAATGTAAACTAATTTATATCAGTATCAAATTAAAAGGTAGATTATAATTAAATGACAACATAAAACTATTTTTCAGCATCGCAATTTAAATTTTTTTATAATAACTTCCAAACTCATTCTCTATATATAATCTTTGCTTTGATTTCACAGAATAAAAATTTTAACATTAGTCAAATAAGCGTATGCACTACTTGGTATTAGAGTGCATGCATGTGGAGTGTTGAAAAGTTATTTTTGACATACAACATTTTAAAGTTTGCTTTCAAGGGTTAAAATATACTTAAATTATTTATTTTATTTTACTTTTACGATGGTGTTTTCCATAGGTTCAACCTATATATTTTCATTCTAATAATAAAAGTGGTAGGCATATTCTTCTTTCTCATGTCAAGTTATCAAACTTCTATAGTAACTTCAAATAATAACAAACATTATCTTAGCAAATCACCTACTGAAGAGTTTAATAACAGTTTTAAATACATATAATGTATAATAACTTCTGATTGAATGATTATGTAACAAAACAAAACTTTTGACTGATAGTATATATAGATTTACTTCTGAGCTATGAAATTGAAATAATTAGTAAGAGAAAAGAGAGTACCATACTTGTAAGCTGTAAGGAGAATCATTCTCTTTCTATCTCTCTGTGCATGTCAGTTTTCTGGTCTATCTTCTCTGTTTCACTCACTGCATGCATGTGTATTTCTGTGTAGTGTTAGGTGGTGGGGATCCAATATGGTCAATGCCACTGCCATTCTGATCAAATTTGGTGGAAGTTTTAACTTCCAGCTTTGAGTGTATAAGTGACCAAGTTCTTAAGTGTCCTCTTTCACGTGTATGTATACAGTCAAGCAATTCAACCTCTTTATACCATTTCTGTTGTGTCTTCTAGTGACAGTAGGAGAAACATTTTTTCACCATGCAAATCTAACTGGTTTTGCTGAAGATCGCTGTTTATTTACCATCTTATTCGAGTTAGATAGAATAGTTATCGATAAGTAAATTCTTATTTCAAATATTTATTTTTCTGGATCACAAGATTAAGTCAAAACAACTCTATTAACTGATTCACTTGCATGATGCAAAACTAACTATATAGTGTTGTGTTGCCGAAATGAATGACTAATGCAAAATTGTTTTCATATATATATATATATATATATATATATATATATATATATATACCGGATGTGAATCTAGTTGAAGTAACTAATACTTTGCTTTTACATCATTTGAAGTTTTTGGATGTGAATTTTTCACAAATTTTTCACAAAACGTGAATTTAGACAAGCTGTGATGTGAAAGAAGAGATGTGTAAAACTCCAAAAGGTTGCTGAGACATACATAAAAAGAATCAGAGTTTTGGGACCATTTTTTGGATCCCTTGTTTTGAAATATGTCGAGGATGGTTATGGCACGCGGAATCTAGCATTAGTTGAAATTGGTCAAATTAAAAGATCGAGTGCTTTGACTTTTCAAAAGGCATTAAAGAAGGAACAATTTTCTGGGTTAGGTCGGATAAAGAAAAATAAAGAAAAAGAGAAGGTGGACGAAGCATGAACAAAACCTATAAAAGATCATTGTTTATTAGGGCTGACATGGGTTGATTCCCCTTTGCCAGAAAAAGTGCTTTTAGTTTAACTTCTTTCTCAACATTTATGCTCCTACTACCGAGCAGCAGAAGAGAAGGTATATATTCATACACTTTATCTTTGACTGAAACTTTGTATAATATTATTCAACAAGTTGAAGGTGAATATTGATATTCTGATTCCATTATTATTTAGCAACTCTCAGAAGGAACTGTAGTTTTATAAAACAACAAAAACATTAACATTACACAACTTTTAATACAGTTATAAGAAAGGGATGCCTTAGTTTTTGGCCCCACACACCAAAGGCATATTTTTGGTAATCTCACCCATAAAATTCTGCCAACTACGAGGAGTTAATGTTTAGTTTAAAATTACTTCTCATCACCCTTTATCAAAAATTTATTATACTCCTCTTCACTTTTAGTACTTTTTTTTCGCACAACAATATATATATATATATATATATATATATATACTTACATGACACTTCTCAATTATTGTACATATATAGTCTGCATATACCACTATTATAGTTTAGATAAACATCTAATTATAGCATCAAAATACCATACCCTTTGCAAATTTCCATCCATGATTGTGTATAATATAAGCCTATGTAATGTCATCAGAATACAATCACATATACAGAAACAAAAGACTGCAGTTATTAAACACTAGAGCATACTAAAAAGCAGCAAATATGTTTCCTTCAAATAAACCGTTCTTCACGCATTCACGTCTGCACTCTGAGCTTGACGTAAAAGGATGTGTTGAGGAAGCAATGTCTGAACTTTGTTGTGTGAGTTTTGTTCAACAATGATAAACTCTTAGTACTTAAAGCAACACACCAATATTTACAAGTGAGAGATAATTCTTTTAATTAGATGTAAATATTATCTAAGTAAATATTTTGTCTTCTAATTGAAGGAAGACTTTTTTTTTTTTTTTATACTTACATAGAATAATATGATCTCATCATGGAAGGATTTGGGGGTGACAAGTTAGGGTATAGTGTGGTTAAGAGTGTATATGAGCTGAGTTGTCTTGATAAGTGTATTAGGTTAGAAACTAATTTTGATAAAGTTGAGTTTAGAAAATTAAACTTGATGCGTTTTGATAGGGTTGTCAGGGTTAATTTTGATGAGAAAGCTCTGATCCAATCACTTTGATAAGTATACTAAATGAATATTTTTAATTAAATTCATTTTTTTTATAAATAAGTATAAGTGATATTTTTACAAAATTATATTAGAAATAAAATATACGTATATATATTGCTTTAATTTAAATTAGATTAGATTAATTTTCAAGATCAGATTCGAAATAAAATCCTCTTTTTATTAATATTTTAGTGATCCTAAAAAGTAATCGATATTAGTTTGGATTTCCCCTCTCAATTGATTGGGATATTTTTTTTGCCGAGGTTAGCCATAGTTTTTTTTTTTATTAATCTTAGTGTTATAATTAACATTATTGAGATTTTTTTTTCTGTACTAATTAAGATTATTGTTATTTTTTAATTAAAATTTGTAAGAGTTTTCTCTATTAATGTTAGAGAGACTATTTTTTTGATGGATGTTAATCAATTTTTTCCAATTGATGTTTGTCTTAGTTAATTTTTGTCGATGTTTACCGGGATTTATTTTATTAACACTTATGCTTTTTTTTTTTGTCAAAAGTTGGTACTAGAAAAACTTTAATTCAATATTTTTAATTTGAATACTTTTTTTCTGTTAATGTTAGTTAAAGAAAATGTCCTACGTACATTAATCGAAAAGTCAACTGAAAAATAATTTTGGCTATTACTTCAATTTCTTTTTATCAACTTCAATTGTAAAAGTCTTTGTTGACTAAGGTAAAAATAAATAAATAAACCAACGTGAATAGAAAACATCACCATCTAATGTTTTGAAATTAGTAGATATTATTTAATATTTTAATATATTTAATGATAATTAAAATAATTTATCTAATTATAAAAATTTAATAAATCTGAATCATGTTATCCAAATAAAATATTTAAAAATTGAAATAACTTTAAATGAAAATAATTCAAAATTAATGTATTTAAGTGTCTTGAAATTTGTAAAATTTGTGTTGGCATGTTTTAGTCATGTTATTCTGTGGATGATGTTTACTTATATTTTTATCATTTAAAAAATTTAATTTATTAGAAAGTAAATTTAACATGGATAGTGAATAATATGTTAAACTTAATCTTTTTAGAATAAATTTAGATATCATATTGAAAAATAACTTTAAGTTTAAACTGGTTTATAAGGGAAGAATTACTTCCATTTATGTAATATAGATTGGTCTGAGATAATTATATTAAGATATTAAAATATAATTATATTAAGATACCCAAATTTGTAACAAATGTTTACCCGTTTCCGGTACCCTACACATATCAATGCAACAGATATTACTACACTAAAGTACTGAATTCTATTATTGGCATGGCTTGAAAGACATTGAATAGACTTCCACTTGGAATGTTCATAGAATACTCTATAATTACAACAAATGTCTCAAAATCAAGCAAATAATGCTTGGTCGTTCCTCTCAAATTTCGTTTCTGAATGCAAACGGAAGCACTAAGAATTTGCAATGCTATACAATTAAGTAATAATTTGAATGAGGAAATGGTGTCCTATTATTTCCACTTGCGATGATGTTGGGTAGATTAACCTAAAGTATTTTTTGAAGCTATCTTTCTATGATATTATACTCTATGGAAGCTTGAATTCCGAAGCCTCTTGAAAATGGAAAAAGAATCAAATGAAATCTGGTTGGCCTGTTGCAGTCAAGCATCGGTGCCACATTCGACTGTTAGGGTCCACCAACTTGGGATGAGATATCACTTCGGGGATGGGAAAATAAGCATAGTGCGTGTTACAAGCTCCTACTGTTATGCCACTATATCCAGCAAATGCACCATGAACCTGCAATACAAATATCAAATCAATTTCTCAGATTCAGATTACCTATGAGAACCAATAATAAATGTGCAAGAAGAAGGTAGAGAAGTAGAGGGACTAACAGCATTTTGTCCTAGTACAGTACAGAAAATTCCATCAGAAGCATTTGCTCGACATGCACGGATCATATATGTTGGATCGATATATTTCACGTCAGCATGAGCACCAATTTCCTTGAAGTATTTTTTCGTCTGAAATAAAACGCTTCTTTGTTAGAACAAACCCATTTAGATTATTGCAATCATCATAAACAAGTAATAACAAACCTCTTGTTGGATATATACACCAATGTCTCGAAATACAGGATTGCCGGAAGCATCAGTAGCGTTAGTTTTCTGAAGCAAGTTCTGCATCAAGAAGATATATCAGTTAGAAGTTTATATTTCTAATTCTCTGTCAGAATGTAGCAATCTTCAAATAAATAAATTTCAAAAGCACAATGCTTATTTTTTTACTGATTGCCACACCACTAGAGCAGAATAACGCATGTTGGAAAAGTAATTTCTTAAGTCACCTGTCCAGCTCCCTCTGCCACACAGATTACAGCTGATCCCTTTGTTTCTATAAGGTACTTGAGGTAACTCAAAACTCCACGAGGTCCATGTAAGTTAAAAGGAATCTTTGAAACGCAGCAAGAACTTGCATCAGTATATCTATATGACAAGAAAGTGTTCTGACCAGTTTTTATCATACATACCTCAGGAATCAGACATATGTCAATCTGTCCACTAGCTAAGGAAGCATGCATTGCTATGAATCCACTGTCACGACCCATCAATTTCACAATACCAATTCCATGATATGCACTGTGTGCCTAATAAAATGAGTGAAATGTTAATATGTAATCTTCAACTTGAAAACTTTACCGGGTTTAGTCAAATTGACTCAAATCTGAGTATATTCACCTCAATGTATGCTGAATTTATTGCTCTTTGTGCTTCTTCAACCGCAGTATCGAAGCCAAAAGTTTTGTCCATCAATAGAATATCGTTGTCTATAGTTTTGGGCACTCCAATTATAGACACCTTAAGCCTTCTTTTGCGGCACTGAAAAAAAATCACTAGACACTCAGGACAAGCTTAGATATTCTAATAGCATGCAAAATATAAGTGAATCCTTCAATATAATAAATAATGCATATCTCAAACAATGGTCTAGTATACAGTTTAGTGTTAACATTGAGTAATCAGAGAAGAAAAGGCAGTGAGTAGAACCAAATAGGAAGCCAACTTCTTAAATTCCCAGCTATGATTTCTCAAAAGAAATCACATAGATCACAAAATGATCCAACTGAATGTGATCATTTAATACACAGATAAAGGATTACAAACCTCATTGTGAATTGCATTTGCACCAGCATGTGTGCCATTTCCACCCAACACAAAGAGCATGTTTATCCCTCTTTCCTGAAATTCATAACATTCACATCAAAGCAAATCACAGTCAATATGGTACCCGGTACAAAAAAACTCTGAAATCATCAATCTTAACAATAGAATAATAGATCACCTCCAAACTGTCCACAATTTCACTGACTCCCGGTCCTCCACGTGAAACACCTAGTAGGCTTCCACCAGAAAGATGAATATTCTGAACCACTCTTCTTGACAGCTAACCAGTGAAATCCCAATACGTAAACAGTCATTAGCAAGAAGGAAAGTTGAATAAAATTACAAAAGATATTTAGTCTAATCAAAAGATATATAGACCAAAAGTCAGCAAGGAAGGAAACATGAGATTACTTACTGGAACTTCTGTCAGCTCTTTGTCAGAAAATCCACGATAACCAAAAGGAATGCCCACAATATTTGTTACACCATATATTTCGAGTGTGATTACAATCTGCAGGACATCCATTATTGAATCAAACATGGGGAAACAAATTAATGACCACAATTTTAGTTTTAAAACTAAATGCAAAGGAAATGGGGTTGCATAAAGCATACTTAAGACAGTGACATGAGAGCAAAGAATACATTTAAGCTTTGCCAATAACTGTGACACAGGAGTATTTAACTGCCCACAGAATTTAGTGGCAACGTATTGATGAGAAGGTATAGTAAAATCAATGCATTAAAATGTTACATTTTTCTAATAATCTGTTGCCTTAACTTTATGAGAACTTGCAAAGATTTGATATTTTATATAAAATTTGTCAAAAGCAATACGAGAGTCAATTTGATATTAAACTTACCTGTCTGATGACATCATTAAGACCAGGGCAGAGCCCTCCACAAGTAACAATTGCAGCCTTCACTTCTTCTGGTTTAAAGTATATCTTTCCCCGAGGTCCAGCTCGATGAACCCTAAAAAGGATTTCAAGACATGTTACCAAAAATATGATAATCGTAGAAAAAAAGTTACATACATTAAGAAGACTAGAAAGAAAGATAAAACTATTTAATAACTCTATAAATATTAATAGTAACTATTATCGCAAGTTTCAAGAACTTCTCTCTCAATCTCATTAACAGGCATAAGCATAATAACTCACTACATTCCAGATTTGAATTGTGAAATGAAATGTGTACCATTGTTCAACCCAATTACAACCAGGATCAATGCACTCCGCGCCAGCAGATGTAGGAGATGAATAGTATATTGTCTGAGAGATCAAAACAAACAGAAATTAACATTCAGAACTGCCAACACTTGTATCATAAACTTTATAGAATAAGATCCTCAATTAATATCTAACACAAGCATTTCCCTGTCCTTCAATTATATTTACAAAGACATACCAATGCAAGAATTAGAGAAAAAATGAAAAAAAACTGTTCTCTCTCAAAAGACGAATGCAATGTTTTAACGACAGAGAGAAAGCTTTTCAACCAACTAATCAAGCACCACATTCCAACTTAAGGTATTAATTTATATTAGTCGTTTGGTATTAACAATTTCCCACCATGAGAACTACTTTGATTCAAAATCAATGAAGCAACAATAAAAGTCCAAATATCATGACTAAAGGAAAAAAATACAACAATGACAACAAAGGTAACCAGAATTTGATGACACATGTGTGGTTTCAAATTGCCGACTGCATCTCCTGATGCAGCTGCAACCATAACCACATTTACGGCTACAACCGTAATTTGAAACATGAAAGCAGTAAAGATCCACGGAAAACAGAAACTGAATTACTAATACTATGAACAATAATAACATCTATCAGCTTAACACCTCCTCGTAATCAATTTAAATTCAAACAACATGAAGTAGGAATGAGACACACCTTAAGAAGCACCCTGTCATTGTCATTTATATATCCATGCCAATCCTCATCCAAAGGATAATTACCAGGAAAGTCGCCAGTCCTTGGAGTTCTGCCACAGTCATAGACATCACCAATAAACAAGAAAAAAATTGCAGTTAAAACACGTCAAAACAAACAAAGAAAAATTAAAACGTAACCTTCTTTAGGTGCTTTTACTATTGTTGTCCAATCAGAATTGGAGTCTTCCCTCAATAATCCTTACTGACTTTAAATGTAACATTATCTTTATTACAAGAATTATCAAATATCTATGCAAAATTTCAGTTCTTCTTAGAGAATAGGATTTCTATTAGGTGAATTATAAATGTCAAAAAACTCCAATTCTAATAAAACAAAAACAAGACTTTTACCCCCAATAAACCTATATTGACCTTTAACGTATTATTACATGAATTATCAGTACCAAAATTAAGATAATAGGATTTTTTACGTCAATAACCAACATTGACATTCAATGTAGCTTATTTTAATTACGTGAAACTCTGACTCTGATAAAAGTAATATCTAGTTTGAATAAAAAAGGTGCGCAGGAAGCAAAGAGAAACCAACCTCACATTGGGACTGAACGTAGAGGGCATGGAAGCAGCATCGGGGAAGATATCAGTGACATGGGGGAGTCTGAAACGCTCTTCAAAGTCGTTCTTGAACTTCGTTTTCCAATCAGGGTCGCTGAAATCAATTACGGCGGCGGACTTGGTATCGGAGCTTTGACTCTTAACCTTAGGAAAGACGCTAGCGCTTCTGGTAGGTACCGCCGTTTTCATGAAAAGATGATTGGAGTGAGAAAAGCCACCATGGCAATAACGGTTAGAATCCGCTAGGCCATGAAAAGTGATCACGTGCGACATGGAACCCATCATGAACAAGAGTCTGTGGAGAGTGATCAATCGAATTTCAATACTTTTTGTTGCGGAATGTGTTGTGATTTTAATGGGATCACGTGAAAGAAACAAGAGAGACAACCTTTGCAGTGGTAACAATGGCAATTCGGTTTTGTATTTTGTTCTACGGTGACGGCTTTTGTTGTGTATCGCAGAATGTTCAACCTCGGAAGAAAGCGGAAAGGTTCTTATTTGCTTTCTATTGTTCTTTAATTTCCAAGCTCTGCTGCCTTTATAGTTTTCGCAGTCAAGTAGTATAGTATATCTTCACGAAAGATAATGAAAAAGATAGATAAATAAAATAAAATATCTGTCAAAAGATAATAGCAATTAAGATAGATGAAAGAAGGTAATATTAAAATATATCCACAGTTATTTATAGATAATAAAATAAGATATCAGTGTTGATTACACAATATTGTAACTCTTAGATTTTTTATATGTATATACATAATTTTAATATAATTTTAAATATAAAATATAAAACAAAGATATTGTGAGATAATAAAAATTAGATTTAGTAGTTTCTAGTCTGTGCATTCTAAAAAAAAAATGTTAATTGCGTAATATATCAAATGCAAATTAAATTTTATTCGAATTTTATAGATAAGATACGCACTTTCAAAACTACTTTCTTTTATTTAGTTACAACTTTTAAAGAGTTTGTTGATATTAAAGATATAACATTATACATGCTGCGAATATTAACAGCTTATCCGAATTTTGAAGATAAAATATATTTAAAATTATTTTTTAATATTTAGTTGTATCTTGTTAAATTATTTAGTTGAGTATTATACATATTAGTAGAAGTAATAAGATGGGTTTGGGTTATTAGTTAGGTTTTTAATTTGTTAGTGTCAATCGAATGGTCGATTTTTTTTCTTCTAAAAAGTGAAAAATATTAAAGTTTAAGTTTAAAGTTTTATTATATTTTTTATTAGCCTTTATTGTTATTAATTTATTTCATAGATTTTTTTCTGATAATAAAAAATAATATTTAAATAAGTTCAATTAAATTATTGATATATTTTACATTTATTAACTAAATTTGTCTGTTGAAATCGGTTTCATAAAATAAGTAATTTCTTAAAGACCGATTCATTTTTTCATTTTTGTTCTATCCCGTTTTCGAAATAACTAATAGTATGTAATACTCTATTAGTCTCCTTATCATTAATTTAATAAAAATAATTTTATGTTGACTTATTTTCTTAAAAAAATAAGACCGAATTTAAAACATTAAAAATAATAAGATAAAGTTTGAAAAATATCACTATAATAAAACAAAAAGAGTTATTGCACCTTTAATAAATATTCCAGACTACTAACTAAGAACAGAAATTTACATAAATTTACTTTAAGAGGAAAAAATAATTCACCCACAGGATGCGACATTGGTTGGATTTTTATAATTAAAAAACAAAACAACTCTTAAAGAGAAGTTAATGCTTAACTAGTATTCACTTTTTCAAGATATTAATCTCACTTAGTCTAGAACAGAGGTTTTGGTAGGTCTAACTTTTATTAAAAGAAAAAGAAGTCTGAGTTTAATCTATTTTCTATAGATATATCCATAAATGTTATAAGGTTTCCATTGAGATTCATCTAATCTCACCTTTAATTAATTTTTACCTTTAATTAGTGACTTTCAATAATAAGAATGCTTTGTTTTGAAGGAAAAATAATTCAAATTAATTGTAATTATTTAAGAATTTAATTATAATACATTCTTTCTAAAAATATTAGAATGTATTAAAAATATAAAAAAAAATCTGCTATTTGTTTATAAATTATATATTTAAAATAATATTTAATTACTTAATCGTATAATTATTTTTAAATTTAATTATATTTGTAACGTCTGAAATTATATGTATAATGTAAGATATGAATATTAAACCCTTATTTAAACGCACACACTTATTTATGAATAGATTACATTTAGTATATAAAAAAAATTAGACCGAATGTTTTCTGATTAAATGTTAGTTTTCCTGATGCCATTACGAAACATTTAGAACCAAATATTATATATATATATATATATATATATATTTATATATATATATATATATATATATATATATATATA
>Ga0209489_101342_pt1 | contig 50360 bp, 29 predicted proteins | sample SiratrowhiteBW_FD_187527 | JGI IMG/M metagenome (GOLD analysis project Ga0209489, IMG submission 187527) | Root nodule microbial communities of legume samples collected from California, USA - Siratro white BW (SPAdes) (version 2) | ecosystem: Host-associated > Plants > Roots > Nodule | place...
TAGTTTAATCTTTCACACACACACACACATATATATATATATATATATATATATATATATATATACTTTTTATCTTTTATAATAGTATATCTGTATGTATATCTTTATTCTTTATAAATAAAAACATATTTTTGTGATCAAGAACTTTCTATCTACTAAAAATAACCATCAAAACTACAATAAATTAACTGTGGGGAAAACCTGAGGAATGCATTAGTTTAAATACACATTAATACTGTTTCAATTTAAATAATATTGTTCTCTTTTAACCATCTAAGTCCATTTGCATAGAAGCTTTAAATGGGAGCTTGAGTATTTTTTAAATGTAGAAATATATTTATCATATAAAAACAAGTTAAAAATAACTTTATAAATGTTATACATCTAGTCAAATTGGTAACATTACAGAGTAAATTAAATGTTAATTTGTAATATAATTTTATACATCAATATCTATATAAGTAAAATTTATTCCAATTATGTCATCACACATATTTTTTAATTTCTTCTTATTATTCACCTTTTCCCTGTAAAGTCAGTCTTATGTACCTTTAATGATCTGTTTGATTCAATTTCATTCAATGGAACAGATCAAAACCACTTTACTATGTAATTTTTATTAATTTAAAAAAATTTAATGTCGTCATAATTTCGTAATTCTGGTAATTTTCACAATGTAGTTAATTTCTATTTTAGGTATTCTTAGAAAAATATCTTTCAAAATAATAGTACAAACAAATTACTTAATTTTTATACTTTTTACTGATAAAACAATTATAATTTAATGAATATATTATTTATGAATATAAAAACGTGAGTATTTTTATACTTATTTAAGAATTTAGAAAAATATATTATATTGGAGATATAAGTTCTTACGAATATGCTTGAATTGAAAAAAAATTAAAAAGTAAATAAAGCACGCTAAAGAAAAAAAAAATTAGCATCCAAAATTAACATTTAGTTTAGAAATGGTCTTATAATTCAAACCATACAATATAAAAAATAAATTTAATGATGTTTTCATTTTCATATAAAATAAATTATCTTAAAAAAAAAGTACCTACATTTTGTATGATAAGGTCTTTCTGATTACAGTACTAATATCAAAATAAAAAAGAAAAAAATGATTGGTGGTGGAGCTAGAAATATATTATAGTATTTGTTGGTACTATTATTAAGCACATGCTTTGATCTTCCTTTAATTTTATCATAAATTTTGACCAACTTCTCAATCCCATTTTCCTCCTGAAAGCAATGTTCAAACCTCCAAGTTATAAACCACCAAAACAGACACCAAAATAAGATATAATATAAGTACACAAAGTTTATTTAGCAATTGATCATACACCAATGTTTTCCAACTATACCAATAATATTTTTATTTTATATTTTACTGTATGCATTAAATAAATAAACAAATATCGTTAATTAACCACTATCAAAGGTAATTATTAATTGACACAAACATCTTCATGGTACTTGAACCTGAATTTTGTGTCTTGCTTTGATTGGACACTATCATGGAAGCTTCTTCAACTCGATAAAACACAGTACTGAAAGGGTTAAAAAGAAGGGAAAAAAAAAAATAAAGACTTAGGGCACAGAGACATTGACACACCTCACCCATAACTGGGTTATTATAGGTACAGATCTTTACTAACCTTTTGGTCCTTCTTTGAGTCAAAATAAATACAGAAACTATCAAGGGTATGAGAGAGAAGTTGAAAAGGAAGGGAGATCCACCCTCACATTTTTTTTTTTTCTCTTTCTCTCTCTAAAACATTCTTTTCTTTTCACTGATCTTTGAATCTGGTAAGACTCAACTTCAACTGTTTCTGTTCAACTTTGATCTTCCTCCATATCACAGTACCAAAGGGAGAAAGAAAAATTTAAAAAAGACCCACCTTAAGGGGGAAAAAGGAACAGTGGTTTTGTTATCTTTGACTGCACCACAAATTGTGGGGTGTCTCCAAATCATTGCTATCTCGCTTTTGTCTGCCAAAGTTAGGGTCTTTAGAATTAGCGTTTGCTTGCACAGTCTAGCTTTTCGAGATTTATGATTAGGGTTTTGGAGGGGTAAGTGGTTGTGGGTGGTGTTTGGATGGCGAGAAAGTGAGGAAAAATGTGGCTGGTGGTAGTGGGGGGAGTAAATGAGAAATTTTGAGAGATGGGGTGTGCGTTTGGGAGACAGTCTTCGAGGGAGGAGAGGAGAGAGGAAGTGAGAGAGGCAAAAGCTGAGGTGGGTAGAGCAGAGGTTGTTGAGAATGAGAACATTGAGAAGGAGAAGGAGAAGGAGGGTGGAAGAGAGGAGAAGAGGACAAGGGCAAGGGGAGAGAGGAGGCGATCTTCGAAGCCGAAGCCGAAGCCGAATCCGAGGTTGAGCAACCCACCTAACCATGTTCATGGTGAGCAGGTTGCAGCAGGGTGGCCCTCTTGGCTCTCTAAGGTTGCTGGTGAGGCCATCAACGGATTGACGCCTCGGAGAGCTGACACCTTTGAGAAGCTTGATAAGGTAAAGAACATCCTGAACTCACTCAACAGTACTTACTTTTGTTGCCAATTATGGTTTGGGGAATGCTGATATGGTATTGCTGTCTGGATTTGATTTTTGACAGTGTGTGAGCTCTTATGTTCTCCATTGCACTTTTCCTTCAATGGAGGTGTTCATGTTATGGTGTTTCTCTTTTCTGTTTTAACATAGTATGAGGAATTTCGCACTTAAGAAGGGTTTTTGGTTGATGTTGTTTGGTTATTTTTATGCCAACAAGGGCAACTGCAGAAGTAGTAATTTGGAGTTTATCCTTTTCTTCTGGGTGTTGGGATTTGTAAATTGAAAAACCTTCTAACAAATTGTGTAAAAGTTATTTCTCCTGGCTTTTGTGTGACAAATATTAAATCTCTTGTTGGTGATTTTGCTATCTTTCAATCAGATCGGGCAAGGTACATACAGTAATGTTTACAAAGCTAGGGATTCTTTGACGGGAAAAATTGTTGCTCTAAAGAAGGTCCGTTTTGACAATTTAGAGCCTGAAAGTGTGAAGTTCATGGCTAGAGAAATTTTGATTCTCCGTCGTCTAGATCATCCCAATGTCATCAAACTTGAAGGCTTAGTGACTTCTAGAATGTCGTGCAGTTTATATCTTGTATTTGAATACATGGTGCATGATCTGGCTGGACTTGCCACAAACCCGGCAATTAAGTTCACAGAATCTCAGGTATTGGTGTGTTTATCTTTAGTTTTAAAATACATGATTCAAAAGTCTTTTACATTTTCTAGTTACTACTTGAGCTGGACCTTATTATATGTTTGTTTCTGGGTAATTTAGGTCAAATGTTACATGCATCAGCTATTTTCTGGACTGGAGCACTGTCACAACCGTCATGTGCTGCATCGAGATATAAAGGGGTCAAACCTTCTTATTGATAATGACGGAATTCTTAGGATTGCTGATTTTGGATTAGCTTCCTTCTATGATCCTAATCACAAGCACCCTATGACTAGTAGAGTGGTTACATTGTGGTATCGACCTCCAGAACTTCTTCTTGGGGCCACTGAATATAGTGTAGGAGTGGACCTCTGGAGTGCTGGCTGCATTCTTGCTGAATTATTGGCTGGAAAGCCTATTATGCCTGGTCGAACAGAGGTAATCTCTATGATGGATACATTATATAGGGTCTGTTATTACATCTTTTGAGTGCACAATGCGTTCAGTTCACTAGTCTATGTGCAAGATTTTGTAGTCCAAGGTTTCTCAATTTTCTGCCACTTGTTTGTGATATTTGTGCTTAGGATTTTACTAATATAGTTAGCATGCTTCATACTTTGTAGGTGGAACAACTACACAAGATCTTTAAGCTATGCGGTTCTCCTTCTGATGAATATTGGAAGAAATCAAAGTTGCCACATGCTACCATTTTTAAGCCCCAGCAGTCATACAAGCGATGTATTGCAGAGACATTTAAAGATTTTCCTCCATCATCCCTGCCACTTATTGACACCCTTCTCTCAATTGATCCAGATGAACGATTGACTGCCACTGCTGCATTGCATAGTGAAGTAAGACAATAATTGAATTGCGTAAATGTTGTAAAGTCACCTCATTTCTTATGCTTTTATCATTTTTTTTCTTCTATGGCCATGCTACAAATGTCTGACTTAAACTAGACTTCAATCAGTGGAATTTTGACACCCTCCGAACAACTGTTTTTTTATTTTTATCGCCATACTGCATTAGAAAGGGGGTTGCTTCCTTGTCATAGGAAATGACAGCAATAATTAGAGTGCTATGTACTGTCAATTCAATTGTATAAAGTTTATAATTTGAAACGAATAAATTTGTGCTAGTGATCCTTAAAGTGTTTCTGTAATTGAAAATAATGACCCTGATTTGGTGTCTTTTTGCAGTTTTTTACAACAAAGCCATATGCCTGTGATCCCTCTAGCCTTCCGAAATATCCTCCCAGCAAGGAGATGGATGCAAAGCTACGGGATGAAGAAGCTAGAAGGTCGGTTAAATTACTTTTGGCTTCTAAATAATAATTTCATCAACAGTTGATAAAACCCCTTATTTTCATGAAAGTTTACCAAAAAAATGCATGCATGTTGGTTAGGTTTTGACCATCTTCATTGTTCTTTCTTTAACTGAGGTTGCTAGGCATCTATACAACTTCAACGCATATTTTAATTACACTCCATCTTTACTTGCTCTGCCTGGTGATATTTGAGGGAGCAGAAAATATGTATTTTTGTAAGGCTATAGAATGCACAAAAATCAGTATTTAATTTCATTGTCATTTGTAGATTGAGAGCAGCTGGTAAAGCTAATGTTGATGGTGTCAAGAAATCTCGTCCACGTGAGCGAGTTGGACGGGGAATTCCAGTTCCAGAGGCCAATGCTGAACTGCAAGCAAATATTGATGTATGTTTGACAAGGCTCATATTTCTCTCCAGCTAGTATTTTCACAAATTATTAATTTATTCAGCTGATACTATTTGCATCTTTAGAAGAATATACACAAGGTTATTTTGAGTGAAATTTGTCTGGTGAAAGAAAACTGAACAAGCTTCCCTTTTATATAAAACTGTGTTAATGTTTAACTCTTACTGTAGAGACGGCGGCTGATCACACATGCAAATGCTAAGAGCAAGAGTGAGAAGTTTCCTCCACCCCACCAAGATGGAGCTCTAGGCTATCCACTGGGTTCTTCACATCACATGGATCCAGTTTTTGATCCTCCTGATGTTCCATTTACTTCCACAAACTTCTCACAACCTAAAGCAAATATCCAAACTTGGTCCGGCCCATTGGTAGATCCTTCTGGTGTGGGTGCACCAAGGAGAAAGAAGAAACATGGAAAGTGATGCCCATCATATACCATCAAATTCATCAAAGGGGGACTTAAAAAAACAAGAATGCTTTAAGAGTCAAAGAAATATTCTTTAGTATAACACCAATCATTTTTTAGAAGTATTCATGATGAAGCTGCAAATCTTGCTGACGTTGATGTCTGCCCTCCAGTTGCTAAAGCCACTGGCATTGGAGGTAAACCAAATTGTATTTTCCTGCTCCCATTCCTTTCTCAAATGATCAGAGGCTTATTCTCTTTCTTGTATATCGTGATTTTTTTTTTTTCTTATCAAAGTTCAATTAGGTTAGATGAACACCTAATAAATAGGTTTTGGAACAGTGTCGGCAATTTATATTTCTCCCTAATTTTTTTTTCATTTATTTTCTACTTTCCAGTAGCCTGTGAAATGTGCAGTACTTATACACAGCGTTCTTTATGATTTTTGGGTTTCTTTATACAATTCCCTATTACAATTTTTGTTTATTACCTTAAAAGAAACATTGTGATTCTTTCATTTGACAACGAACACTGATATGGTCTCTTGTTGTATCAGTGAAAATATGTCCATTTTGTTGGTGGTGCTTTGGAAGAAACATCAGAAAATCAATCATATCTATTACGTTTGCATTTGGATCACTGGATGGACATGGTACTCGTATATAATCTAAAAGTAAAATTGGAATTAAATGGGTTCTAGTTGGAGGAATTGTAAAGTTTGTCTTTTATATATACGCTTGTTAATCAATAGTAATTCTACCGACTATTTTTCAGATAAAATTTCTCTACCTTTTGAAGACTAATTGTCTGCTAAAGTTTGTGTTTTTTTATGAGATGAAACTTCCTGTAAGATGGAGTTGACCTTTAAATGTAGAATGTTTAAAAATATGAAGCAAAGTCCATGGTAGTCTCTGAGAGCTCGAATAAATCTATGTTGATATACTATGAAAAATGCAATGCCAATGGTTTGTTGGATTAAATTACGCAATATTAAAGAAGCGGTGATGGATTATCTACGATGTATTGACTATTGACTGCACCATTCGATGGAGAGAAATCAAGAGTGTCACATTAGAGATACAACCGACACTGTCTTAGTTTCTTTTCCTCATTTGAATCGCTTTATTTTCCTTTTCCCAACTCATCATCCTTCCCTTTATGTGGGGTTCATTTGGTCAAATCATTGCCCACTATTTGAGTTGGTGTGGGATGAGACACAGGAACGTGCCTAGGCGACTTGAGCTGCCCTTCCACGTCAAGTTTGATCAATGATCATGCTCATCTCTTAACTTTTGTATACCAAAAAAGTTTTTCATTCATTGCCAAAATTTGTTGCCATTTATGATTCGTGTCTTCCCCCAACGACAGAAAAAGGGTAGGTTGAATATCAGTTGTGTCTGAGTGACAGGTAGACTCCACCTTTTCTTTAAGGTGTTTTAAGAACACGATGGCAACAACCAATCAAATTTTTTGGTTGTGTCTATATATAAGTTGCTGAATGTCTAAGATCCTGTACGAGAATTTAAGTGTGTGACATCCTCAACAATAGTAAAATAGGTTTGTGTGTGTTTGGTTCATCTTCAGGTAGCAAGGTAAGAATGAGAAGACCGGAAGAACAAGGTTCATGTCCTGGACCACCTTCGGTTCTTGGCAACTTCTTCAATGGACTCTGTAGTACCATATCCTCCTGGTTGGTAACATGTTTCTCTTCATTAAGGCCTACACTCCATCAATAACAAATAACATTAAATAATAATAATACCCTTCTTTTTCTTTTCTTCCTAATTACAAGTTTAAGAGAAACAATAGCAATGTATTGCACTTGCATGCAGATCTCACTACTAACTTACTTCACTATGCATGCATTGATAATGGAGTGCTGCTTTCACAGTTTCTATTTAGCATGCTGTTGCTGCTTGCTACAAGACTGTTTTGGTGCACCACCTGAAGCACCACCAGTTGGAGTGGCTCCACCACAAGCTCCACCTCCACCACCGGCTTCTGAGCCTTTTCGGCCTCCTAGTCCTCAAGCTGTTCAAATTGGACCTCCTGAATGGCCTCCTAGTCGCCCACCGGGCTCTCCACGGGGTAGCCCACCAGGACTTCCACCTCCTTATTAAGAAACAAAATCTGATTTTTTTATATGTTTCAACCCACTTCTTCGTAAACATTCATATGGTGAGAAAACCAGAAGAAAAAAAATCAAACAAATTACTCCTTAACACGGTTCAAATCCTTGCTTTCTCAAATTTTCAGCTCCAATACTATCCCTTCTCATCACTTATTCGTAAAAGGACAACGATAACAAAAGAATAAATAAATCTACAGTTTAGGTTTTGCAGTGGCTAATATAATGTGGTGACCTAATATTTTAAATTATGTTCAAAGACTGCTGAGTTTAGTATCCGATGAGTAAAATTGTCTAAATATTTTTATTTGCGGCAAATGAAAAAACAATATTGTATATTTTATAAGGAATTTATTAATATTCCTTTTTGTCTTTCTTTGTTTTAAGGAATGAATTTAATGGAATGAAAAATAATAAAAATGAGGACAAGAGAGTAAAAAATGATGAAAATGATGAAAGTAAGAGACTGGAAAGTGAGGTTTTTCGAATTAAATAAGAAAGATGAAGAAAAAATTTATGAATATTTAATTAATGCAATAGATAAAAATAATTCTTAATTCATGAATTTGTAAGATTATTATTTTCTTTTTTATGTTTAAAATAAATTAATGAATCATCACAAGTTATTTATACTTGGTATTCATAATATTATTTCTGAACTTGATTGAGAAAGAATTATAAATTATTTAACACTGATACACTTAAAAATGTATAAAAGAATTCTAGAATTCGCTCATTTCAGGAACTCTTATCTAGAATTACAACATTGAAATGATTTTTAATCTTAAGTATCTACCATTGCTTAAAATATTTTAGGCAAAGTAAGAAAAATAAAATAAAATTTGTGGGGAGGTGGAAGTCATTGTCCAGTGACGTTTTAGATGATGGGAATGTGTAGGCCTTCACACGAATGATTCAGTATTTGAATTGTATCTATGAATTGCGTTGTCAACTCAAGACCTATATGTCCTACACGTCACGGACACTTGTCCGATATGACTCTCTTTAAACGATAAGAACCGAAACAATCAAACTTATTAATTAATTTAATATTTTTAATAATCTTCTTATCGTATTTCCCAGAACCATTAGAATTCACAAAATAAAACATTCATAATGCAGAAATATTTTATAAAAATTATTATTTAAACAAACAATGATATATGAATTATTTTATTTTATTTTTATTTTTTAGTACTTTTTAGTAGAGCATAATAATAAAGATTTTTTTTAAATAATATTACTTAATTTTATTTTTTTATTTAACGTAATAAAATATTCCTTATTCCTGATAAAAATATTACTATTAGTTTTATCAAATTCATTTGAGTTTAAAATGCCTTCACACTTATCTACTTAGATGAAACAAAATATGTTGTTATTAATCATATTATATGCAATTATATGCAAATGTTCCGTCATACTTCTATGATTTTCTACTCGTCTTCGAAAATACATGCTTCTAATCATTTTACCATTCTGTGACGGAATCATCGTCACTTATTTTGGAAGCATAAAGTGTTTTCAAGGTGTTTCTGGATTGCAAAACTTTTATTATAGACATATATCTATGGTTAGTATTAGTGATAATAGTTAGAGTCTCATTTCTAATATTGATTTGAATTTTGAAATCTTGAATTTATATTTTGAATATGAAAAATAGAAGATATTTAAAATAGTTATCATTTGAATGTAAATTCTATATATAAATTTTATATTTATATTTAATTTGGTTTCATGTCAAGTCAAACATGTATTTAGTCTAAATAATTCTAATTTTTAATATTGCAAGTATTGATAGAAGTCCTTTTTTTTTGTCAAATTGTCAGCTTTTGAAATTATAACTTTTAGAAATGGTTAGATTTTATTGAATTAATTATAAATATTTATATATATTTATTGCGAATAAAAAAAGTACATTTACTTTTTCTATCAGTAAAAAATTGTAAAGAAACAAAGAAAACCTGAGCTCTTAAGAAAAACCACTTAATGGAAAACAAGATTAGGACTCATTTGGTTATTATTATACCATTCGCATGTCTAGTCTTACAAATTGTAGAATTAATATTTTTATTTTTCATATAAACAAGATAATTAACTATATTTTAATTAATGTAAATATTTCAAATTTTATCTTAATGAGATATAGGGTTGATGAATGGTAAATATTAAAATTGTTTATCTAATATATGAATATGTTGGAAGTGATAGATCTAAATTGGACTAACGCAAGGATCTATAATAAAATTATACGAACAGTTATATCTTTGTTATAATTAAATTTAATTATCATCTATATATTCTACAATTTATCATGTTAATCATAAAAAATAAAAACAAAAATATACTTGAATTATTGAAAAAACCCTTTAGTTGTCTTATATTTTTATTTACCAATTATAAATAAGATTACTCACCACAAATTAAAAGTCTCGTATTCTTTTCTGCAAAAATCTAATATCTTATTTGATAGCTTTTAATTTGATATAAGAAGGTTAAATGTTATTTATATATAAGAATATGTTAATATCAGAAAAACTTTCACAATTATGTTATAAGCTTTCTCTTATAAATATAGGTTAAGTTAAAAAGAGTGTGTGAATTAAACTTACCAATAATTCTAACAACTTTTACAACACTCTATTAATCAATTAAATATGAGAACTTCAGTCTATTTTATATTCTTGTGATATTATATTCTAAGTTTTTCAAATTTCAAAACAGTCAAAATATGAATATGCACAACAAAAAGATACTAGAGACGTGAAAAAAAAAAAAAAAACATATCCAATTATTTTAATCACCATGACTAAGATAGTTCACTTTTTAAAGTTTAAAATAATTCATAAAAATATAAAAAAACATACAATTGAACACAAAATTTTAAACTTTGTAAGAACTGTTAACTTCATTTGGGAAAATTTATCTCATGCACACCTAAGTCAAGAAATAAAAACTATAGAAAAGAAAAAAATTGAAACAAAATCACCTAAAAATCTTAAATTCAGAATTTGTATAAAAGGTTGTAAGAGATTTTCTTTTTTCAGAAAACAATGCTATGATATTGATTTTCCGATCTTTAAAAAAATAACTCAGTGTTTTGTAGAGTGTAAAGATCTTCTCAAGCATATTTCAAAATTTTCTTAGTTCTTAGTTCAATTCATATTTTAAATTATCTGACTTTCAATTTTATAGTACTAATAAGTTTAACTACTTAAAACAAATTCTACCTAACTAAATGGTGCGTATTTTTGTAGTCAACATTTATACCATTATGAATGTTGGTACGTATACACATCAACGCAACACTAATCAAGAAATAAATATCTCTCCCAATCAAGTACAACAATTGTTAAATATGCTTTCCAATTCTGGCAACGTTACTCAAAATAAAATCAACCAAATTAATCAGAACACTAGTCTTTGGACATCACATAACACATTTTGCACTTGGAATTTTATCTTGGATTGTATTTTACCTTATATATTGGACTCAAAATTTTACTATATTTTTTACATGAAAACAATATACATATTTATCATTATTTCGAGTAAAATGACTAGGTTGAAGTGAAGGAGTATATCAACTATTTAAAAAAAAATATTTGTATAATCGATTATAAATACTTGATTGATTTTTAAGATTCAGTTTAATCTTTAAGTCAAATATTTCTTTTTGGTTGAAAAGGAAAAAATACTTGCAAATACACTCCAACGATCAAATTAGTATTGGTTAAAGGTGAAAGATTAAGAGAACAATAGTCATACCTCTATGGAGTGTCCCTTATTTATACGAATGGTATTGGGTCAGCTAACTATTCATCAAGCTCATTGATAGGCCCATGTTGGCAAGCTTTATTAGTGACATAAGTTCGTGTTTAACCTTGCTAATCATGCTTTAGATTTATTTTTAAAATAACTTTTCCTACTCGAACTCTTATCGGCCTTAGTACAATCGTCTTTTTTCCTTATATGCATTTTACCATATGTATCATTTATATAACTATATTTTCTTTTAACAATCTTTATCAAATTTTATAGAAAGAACAAAAAGGGTCAGTTGAATTTGAATAAAGTGATTTTTTTTTCTTTCATTACGGGGTAATTTTTTTTTTGAAATTCTCAGAATGGGCAAAAAAAGTTTTAATTCGACTGTGAATAAATTATGCCATCATGGTACGATTTTATTTAACTGGTATCACTTAATTTAAGCGGAGGATTAATTTTAGATTAATTAAAATCATGTCATGGTGGCACGATTTTAGTGTATTTTGATGAGATAATTTCGGTATACTTTTTACTGAACTAAAATTATGTCATGATGACTCGATTTTAATGTATTATTTCTAAACTGAAATCATGCTGATGTAGCACTATTTCAGTTCAGAAAAAATCTACTTAAATTAAGTAATATAGTGTGAAGATAACACAATTTCATATTTATAAAAAATCGTGTCATGATGGTATAAATTTTTTTAAATAAAATTGTGACAAAGGCACGATTTATTCATAACAGGAATTAAATTTATTTTTTATCCATTCTAAAAATTTCAAAAAGATTTATCCTTTTTTATTCTAGAATAAAACCGAACAAAGTGAGGAAATCCTTAGAATATGAAGGGATAAACATAGTGCATCTATTTGCGTTGTTAGTACTACAGTTCTCATTGCACTGAAAATAGTTTATTATGATTATAATAGCACTGTGTTTTTACTTCCTAGACAAATCTTTAATCTCTTCATCCAACGTTTTTACATATCGATGATTTAGTTCTATTCTCACAAACAACGTTTTCCATTCACCACCCAACGTGTCTTAAAATGATTTCTAATAGCATTAATTTAATTTTTGTGCTGTTTCTCTAACAACATTTATCTCACGCTCTTCACACCTTTTTCTGTAAACATGTTTTGATCTATCTTCTCTATTTATTTAATTAAACACTTCATCATTACTTTTGATACGAATCTAATTTCATGTTTAATACGAAATTCTCATACCATATGTAGGATAAAGTAAACAACTGCATTTAAAAGGTGTTTTTACAATTATTATTTAAATTACAATCTATTATTACTTTCTTTATTACATTTTACTATTTACTTATATATAAAAAATTGACCCCTGCTTACAAGTAGTATAGTTAAAATAATGCATATAAGTAAAAAAGAAAAAAGTATAGTTAAAATATGAATTCTCTTAACAGATAGTATTAGTGATAATAGTTAGAGTCTCATTTGTAATATTGATTTGAAGTTTGAAATCTTGAATTTATATTCTGAATATGAAAAATATAAGATATTTAAAATAGTTATCATTTGAATATAAATTCTATATTTATATTTATTTTGGTTTAATGTCAAGTTAAACATGTATTTAGTCTAAATAATTGTAATTTTTAATATTGCAAGTATGATAGAAGTTCTTTTTTTTGTCAAATTGTCAGCTTTTGAAATTATAATTTTTAGAAATAATTAGATTTTATTGAATTAATTATAAATATTTATATATATTTTAATGGGAATAAAAAAATACGTTTACTTTTTCTATCAGTAAAAAAATGTAAAGAAACAAACAAAACCTAATCTCTTAAGAAAAACCACTTAATGGAAAACAAGTTTAGGACTCATTTGGTTATTATTATACCATTCGCATGTCTAGTCTTATAAATTGTAGATTTGATATTTTTATTTTTCATATAAGTAAGATAATTAACTTTATTTTAATTAATGTAAATATTTCAAATTTTATGTTAATGAGATATTGGGTTGATGAATGGTAAATATTAAAATTATTTATCTAATATATGAATATGTAGGAAGTGATAGATCTAAATTTGACAAACGCATGGATCTATAATAAAATTATACGAACAGTTATATCATTGTTATAATTAAATTTAATTATCATCTATTTATTCTAAAATTTATCATGTTAATCATAAAAAATAAAACCAAAAATGCACTTGAATTATAGAGAAAACCCTTTAGTTGTCTTATATTTTTATATAAAATAAGATTAGTCACCACAAATTAAAAGTTTCGTATTTTTTTCTGCAAAAATCTAATATATCTTATTTCATCGGTTTTAATTTGATAACAAGGTTAAATGTTATTTATATATAAGAATATGTTAATATTAGAAAAACTTTCACAATTATGTTATAAGCTTTTTCTTATAAATATAGGTTATAAGTTAAAAAGAGTGTGTGAATTAAACTTACAAAGAATTCTAACTTGTACAACACTCTACGAATCAATTAAATATGAGAACTTCAAACTATTTTATATTATTGTGATATTATATTCAAAGTTTTTCAAAATTTCAACAGTAAAAGTATGAATATGCACAACAAAATGATATTAGAGACGTTAAAAGAAAACTATATCCAATTATTTTAATCACCATGACTAAGATAGTTAACTTTTTAAAGTTTAAAAAAAAGTCATAAAAAATATAAAAAAATATACAATTTAACTCAAAATTTAAAACTCTGTAAGAACTGTTAACTTCATTTGAGAAACTTTATCTCATGCACACCTAAGTCAAGAAATAAAAACTCTAGAAAAGGAAAAAATTGAAACAATCACCTAAAAAATCTTAAATTCAGAATTGTTATAAAAGGTTGTAAGATATTTTCTTTTTTAAGAAAACAATTGTATGATATTGATTTTCCAATCTTTAAAAAAATAACTCTGTTTTGTAGAGTGTAAAGATCTTAAACATATTTCAAAATTTTCGTAGTTCTTAGTTCAATTCATATTTTAAATTATATGACTTTCAATTTTACAGTACGAATAAGTTTAACCACTTAAAACACATTCTAGCTAATTAAATGGTGTGCATTTTCATAGTCTACATTTATACCATTTATAAATGTACTGTGTTATATTATTCATACTTATATTTGCCAAGTTTAGTTTTTCTTCTATGTTCGGCTTTGCAGTTGAGTCGAGCGTTTCTTTTAATGTACATGTTTTTCGTTTCTTACATTGTTCATCATCTTGTTCCCTGCATGCGTTTTATTGTGGACATTGTTATGGTATCAGATCCCATAAATCCTGTTCTGCTCTATTGCATATATGTTTCTTGACCTTTTCTTCTTCTTTTGTTTCTTTCTGTTATTTCTTGGTTACCTAGTTTTCATTTCATGGAATTGGTTAATTTAGATTCATCACAAAATCCTTCTAATCAGTATTATCCTGGAAAAAAAATCGTCATAATTTTGGTCATATAGAATAAAATTTGTCAATGATCAAATAGAGTAATCACAGTCAAACGATTTCATATTTAACACTTAGAAACGTTATAATATTATAATTATTTTCTGTATAACAAATTTTTTCCTCAAATTGCATTATATATATATATATATTTTGATAATATCAAAGACTTGTGAAAATATTTAAAAGAAAAAATTTTCAAAAACGATTTTAATTTAAATCATTTTGTAAGATTTCGTTCTATAAAATATGTTTTGAAAATCTCACTTCAGCTAAAAATAAAATTAAAATTAAATAAAAATTAATTTTGTAAGATAAAACTATGTTTTAAAGTCAACTTTAAAAATAATATTAAAATTTATCTTAACAAAATTGATGAATATATTATATTATATACCATTGAATCAAATCAGTTATAAATATCTAATATATCTTACTTTCAATCTCAACCGATCATAAAGTAAATATATCATCAAACATAATAGCAATTAAATATGTTTCACAATTCTGATTACTTTTCTCAAAATATGGTTTAATTCTTGTAATGCTACTCAAAACAAAATCAAACCAAATTAATCACACCACACTAGTGAGTCTTTGGATATGCCATAACAAATTTTGGACTCGGAATTTCACCTTAGGTTATATTTTTTACATAAAAATAATATACATGATTTTTAATGTTCATCGTCTTTCTCCATACATGCGTTTTATCATATGTATCATCCATAATAACTATATATATTTTTTTAACAATCTTTATTCAAATTCTTTTATAGAAAGAATAATATGAGTCAGTTGAGTTTGAACAGAGTGAGAAAATCATTGGAATATAAAAGGGATAAACATAGTCAAAAACCAAAAGAACTCATAACAAGGCATTAAGAAAGTCTAGATCCTTTTATTTTGCGTTGTTAGTACTGCAGTTCTCATTGCACTGAAAAGAGTTTATTATGATTATAATAGCACTGTGTTTTTACTTCAACCAAAGACAAAACTTTAATCTCTTCGACCAACGTTTTTACATATCAATGATTTATTTCTATTCTCACAAACAACGTTTTCCATTCAGCCACCTGTCTTAGAATGATTTCTAATGGCATTAATTCTTGTGCTGTTGCTCTAACAAGGTCTATCTCATGCTCTTCACATTTTTTTTAACATCTTTTGATCTTTTTTCTCTATTTATTTAATTAAACACTTCATCATTACCTTTGATACGAATCTAACTTCATGTTTAATATGAAATTCTCATACCATATGTAGGATAAAGTAAACAACTGCATTCTAAAGGTGTTTTTACAATTATTATTTAAATTACAATCTAGTATTACTTTCTTTATTACATTTTAATATTTACTTATATATAAAAAAAATGACCCCTGCTTATAGTTAAAATCACACACATATACAGTAGTATAGTTAAAATAATGCATACAAATAAAAAAGGCAACGCTCAAAGGTTAGCAACTTTTAGAGTTAAATTAATCCCAATCTAAATTCTAAGAAAAATAGTTAGAGGGATGGAAAAAAATGTGTAAAAAATTTAAAACATGAGCATATGAGTTAGGTAGAAGAAAGTAATAAAAAAGAAATTGGGAGAAAGGGCGTGACTTCAATAATGTAAAATTGACAGAAAGAAAGAAGAGATAAAATAAATCTAGAAGAATACCCCTTTCGTTAAAAACCTTTTTTTTTTCCCTCGTACCCAATGAACCGATAACGAACAAAAAAGAAAAAAAACACGTTTATCATAGCAGTCAGAAAATTACAAGACACTCTTCAATTGTTTCGGCTCAAAGTAATTCTTCCTCACAAAGTCATAAATTTTGAAATAAAATAAAAAGAAGAAGACAAACTAAACCTCATCAACATTTTGTTGCCAAATACCCCAAAAAGAAGCAACTTAGCCTTTTTCTCATCAACTATCACCGATTAATATTCGCGTGTGTGTATATATATGAATCGTGTACGTTTTATTTTAGGAATTTGTGTCTCCCTAACACATGGATATTTTTGTTTCTATTACACTTATTTCACAAAGACAATTTGTTTCACAAATATAGATTATCATAATTTGGAAAAATAAAACATTTTGCAATAGAATCAAATTTATACTTGCTAACAGATTAAACTACAGATTTATTTTGGAAATTATTCAAATCATATAACTCTTTTCCTTGTCTTTCTTTTATTAAATAATATTTTTAATTGCAAATTGATACCTCAAACTAAAATAAAAATGAAAAAACAAAAAGAAATCATATTTTTCTTAACAAAAAATATTGATTTATAAAGTATTATTTTCAAGCGGCATGAAAAAAAAAATTCAAAGAGGTAGGATAACTGATTTAATTTAAATTTTAATTAAGAATAAAATCCTAATAAACTATCTACATTTTAACACCATCATACTCTATATATTTTTATTTTATAAAAAAGACATTTTTGAATAAATTTAATTAATTTTTTTGATGCATGCAAATTAGTTTTGTTTGTGTAAACTATATAATAGGATAATAAATAACAGCTTGGTTCCTTAATCATATAACTAGAAAACCTGATTCTGCTATAATAAAATAACACCTCACCACAAATTATCATCACTACTCACCCAATCTGAGAGATCCTTGCAATCATACATCTCTATGATCACCATTATCCTCAGTAGTTTCTAGTTGTGTAAATCATTCATCACCTTCACCTTATCCACAATTCAAAATCAATAGGGTGCTGAGGAGGATTTGGAGCATGCAAGCTACAAGGGCCACGTAAAAGATTTTCGTTCAACTTGTGTCACAATATATATAAATATATGTAAATAAACAAATACAACAACATAAAATATTAAGGTACATGTTTTTTTAACCAATGAAATGATATTGTGTTGTGTCTACTTGCAAGCATTTTATCTCTTATCCACACTGATCTGAGTCACAGGAGGAGAGATCCAAAACCAGAACTGCAGAAACAGAAGCAGATTCTGAAACATGGACCAATGAAGTGAATCTGATTCTGAAAGTGAAGACCCCACACAACATGTTCCAAACCACACCACATAGACCATGATACATAATATAGGATATATGAGTCAGCACACACGCAGCATAGCCCTATGTTTCATACCAATCCACAACCTATCATTCATTGTGTGACTCTCTATTGTGTGTTACAACCTACTTTTCAACCCACCAATTCCCTCTTGCCATTTTTTTTTTTTTGCAAAAATAAATTAATTAAGACAATAATATAATCAACAGCTAAAAGTGCATACATAATTAATTCGTTTTGGATAACTGATGTAACACCTTTATGTCCCTGTGTCGGTCCCAAAGCATCATATATTGTATTTTTTTAAAACATATTACCATTCCAAGTACAGGACTCAGGACCACAAATTAATAATGAAGTTTCTTAATAATATATTAATCTGCGTGTGTTAGCCCTACATCTAATATTATCCTTCTAATCTACGACACAGGCCACAATCATTTAGAAATATTATTGCGTTTCTTGAGTATTTTATGCAGCCTCAAATAATTTATCAAGTTTTATACAAGTATATTATTCTATCTAATAATATTTCTTTCATATACAAAAGTCAAATATTAAATTTTATCAAAACTCTATTTTAATAATTTTTCTTACTCATAAATTAACATTAGTTTATATATAAATTAAAAAAATTGCAGAAGTTAATATATTTTTTTATAAATTAACTCATAAGTAAACCATTCTATACTTGTAAAATTAGTTTATCTCAGTTTCTTATTTTATAAGAATTTTAAACTGATGATGACGGTGATGATTTGTTTGGGGTCCTTAATATTTTGATATTTTTTCATTATATATATAAAAAAATCAACAATACTATTATGCGGCTCTACTTTGGTCTCCTATCACGTGGACACGTGGCATCTGTTTTGCAAGCTTTGTTTTTCTTTGGTCTAATTAATGGTGGCAAAAGAAAAAGGAAAAAGAAAAAGCGTGTTTTAGCTTCCTCATCCTTATATATGCATATTGCCCTCAGCTACATTTGCAATATTCAAAATCTCTCCTTTCCTTGAATCCCACTATTTTCTCCGCGAATTCAGTCGGAAACCTTATCTGGGTATCCTGAAAATACTAGATTTTCGATTCGTTTGGTGAGCGAGTATTTTGGTGTGATTATTACGGTTTTTGTTCTTCTTCTTGTTGGCTATGGAGGTTTCGGTGATTGGAAGCTCTCAAGCGAAGCTGGGAGTCTCCGATTTGGCATCTAGGGAAGTGGGTCTTTGTAATTTGAAGACTTTCAGGGTTTTGTGCGATAGAGTTAGTTTTGGTCAGAATAATCGGTGGAAGAAGGCTGGGATAAGCTTCACTTTGAGGGCTCTTCGGACTGAACCCGTTAGAGAGGAGAAGATGCGTTCTGGGCCTGGAACAAGATCCAAAACGGTGAGTTTTCTGTTTTGTTTTTTTATGCTGTGTTTGGTTTAGGAGAGACTGGGGGAAATTGGGAATATTATTTTGTGTTTGGTTCTGAAGGAAACGGTTAATTAATTAATTAATATTTTTTTTGCAATTAATTAGTTTGACTTGAACTTTTTGTCTGTTAAACTTGAAATTACATGAAAAATAACAAGGATTTCTGAATTATTTTGTTCAGTTACATGATTGGTGTAAATAATGAAGTCAATCCTTGAATTTATCATCTGGTGAATTTGTGTGGTTTCCTTTTTCACTTGGAAGTGGTATTTTGGAAAAAAAATAAATCCTGATCCTTGTCATTCTTTCTGGGAAATTTCCTTAATAATGCATAACCTAATCATCACTGTTAAAGGAGCTATGAGTTTTTTTTTTTTTTTTTCTTTGGTTAGTATCTGAAGGGGATTTACATGCTAGAGCTTTACTAAATTCTAGATGTCAGTGCTAGGTACTGCATCTGTCTTTTTAACAATTTATTATTCTACTTCATTGGAATCTCATGCAGTTACAAAAATTAGGTAGAAAAGTACAGTTAGTTTTGTTATATAATGTCAAGCTGGAGGCATTAGAAAGTATCTGACAAGCTTAAAATAATATGTTGCAGGTAGATGGTGTTAGATTATTTGTGGGGCTGCCCCTAGATGCAGTTTCTTATGATTGCAATTCAATAAACCATGCCAGAGCCATTGCAGCTGGCCTAAAAGCTTTGAAGCTCTTAGGAGTTGAAGGTGTTGAGCTCCCTATATGGTGGGGAATTGTGGAGCAAGAAACCATGGGAAAATATGACTGGTCAGGCTATCTTGCTATTGCTGAGATGGTCCAGAAAGTGGGTCTCAAGCTCCATGTGTCTCTCTGCTTTCATGGCTCTAAAAGGCCAAATATCCCCCTACCCAAATGGGTATCCAAGATTGGTGAATCCCAACCCAGTATTTTCTTCACAGATAAGTCAGGACAGCATTACAAAGAATGCCTCTCCTTGGCAGTTGATGATCTTCCTGTGCTTGATGGAAAGACACCAGTGCAAGTTTACCAGAGTTTCTGTGAGAGCTTCAAGTCTTCATTCTCTCCGTTCATAGGCTCTACAATTACGGTAAATCTTTTGATTCCAGGACCAGATGTATGCCAATATATTATGCTATTTCATTCAGATTATAATGACTGACAATTTCCTCTTTTGTTGCCATATTTCAGAGCATTTCCATGGGTTTAGGACCAGATGGTGAGTTACGTTATCCTTCTCACCATGAGCTACCTGGTAAAACTGAAGGAGCTGGGGAATTCCAGTGTTATGACCAAAACATGCTTAGCTTTCTCAAGCAACATGCTGAAGCATCTGGAAATCCTTTGTGGGGGCTTGGTGGTCCACATGATGCTCCTTCCTATCACCAGTCCCCATTCTCCAGTGGCTTCTTTAATGATGGAGCTTCTTGGGAATCCACATATGGGGACTTCTTCCTCTCCTGGTATTCCAATCAGCTCATAGCTCATGGAGACCGCCTCCTATCATTGGCATCTTCTACTTTTGGTGACTCTGGACTCACAATATATGGAAGAATCCCCCTCATGCACTCTTGGTACGGAACTAGATCTCATCCTTCAGAGCTAACAGCAGGGTTCTATAACACTGCTAACAAGGATGGCTATGACCCAGTGGCACAGATGTTTGCTAAGAACTCATGCAAAATGATAGTACCCGGCATGGACCTTTCTGATGCCAAACAACCTAAGGAAAACCACTCTAGCCCTGAGTTGCTACTTGCTCAAATTATGGCAGCTTGCAGAAAGCATGAGGTGAAGGTTTCAGGTCAAAATTCCTCGGAGTCTGGTGTTCCGGGGGGGTTTGAACAAATTAAGAAGAATCTATCTGGAGATAATGTGTTGGACCTGTTCACATATTACCGAATGGGGGCATCTTTCTTTTCTCCAGAGCATTTTCCTTCGTTCACTGAGTTTGTGCGGAGCCTTAAGCAACCAGAATTGCATTCTGATGATCTACCAACCGAGGAGGAAGGTGCCGAATCCACGGTTTTGAGCCATGAATCAAGTGTGAGCATGCAAGCAGCCTAATGGTTGTAAATTTGTAATGTATGATATAATCATGTATATAGCAATCAGTTGTACCCTTGCATCAGTGCATGGGATGAGATTGAGGAAAGTTTATTTTGTAAGCAGAATTATGAGGATCCCTTTTCCTGGTTTATCCTCAAACACAGACCTTATGGTAATTCCTTATAATGTAGCTAAGGTGGTGGCAGATTACCCTTTTGTCATTTGTGCACATTTGTGGTCAATATTACTTAGCTTGATAAGCATTTGTTTTAGACATCTCCTTTCAAGATATCAGTTGATTAGAATTTTACATTTCTGAAAGATATCAAATGTCTTCAGTTTTGAAAAGATATAGTTATTCAATATATTTTAACTGTCAAATGGTATGAAAGCAATTTTTTTCTGTAGCAATAGTCATTTTTAAATTAAACCAATATTTGGTTATTTTTAATAAAGTTGCTTAGTGTGTTTGCTCAAAGTTAAACACTTTGCTTAACAAATTTTAGTTGGAGTATCTCTTAAGTAATGCTGCTTAAGATAAAAAATGTTTTAAATGAGAAAAATTAATGGAAACTATATTTTAAGCATTAATATGGGTGAATCATACAACTTTCACTTTAACATACTACACATTTAGATTCATCCAAAGAAAAATTTAAATAAGGGGAAAACCAAATATACATCTTAAAGTTAAGATTCATCTGAAGAATTTTAAATAGAGAAGGGAAAACCAAATATAAATGTAAAATAGACTTTTTTTTATTTAAAATAAAAATAAAAACATACGTAAGTTTCTTTCCAACTTCTTAAAAAAGTCGTTGTGTCAAAGATGTAAAAACTTAATTTTCAAATTCAACACTTTAGCAAAAACATTTGAAACGTGTCATATGGTGTCGATATCGAGCACGAAGGCACGGCATTAAAAATTCATTTAGAATCTATTTTTTTCATAATCCACGACTTGCTACAAAGGTCCTATTTTTCCAATGGTTTATCTGTAAAAATAACTCAAATCATTTACATCTATTTCATTTTATTAAGATAAATTACTTATGTTAGATGTAAGAAATAATCTTGTTTTCCTTAATCAATTTTTTAAAGTATATTTTCTTACAGCAATTAATATTTTGTCTAATATGATATATATTTATATTATATCTTTTATTTTAATTTATATATATATATATATATATATATATATATATTATATTATAGAATACAGTTTAAGTATAGCTGTATATTTTTAATTCTATCATATAGTTATCGTATAATATAAATATCAATATATTGTACGAGTAAGAGAGATTGAAATGTCTTTCCAAATGCTGAAATATTAATATTAATATCAATATATGATATTTCTGAAATATCATAATTGTTCGGTCTTTGCTTAGACTTGCTGTAGATGTCTTCACATGATTGATAGAGAGAAGAGTGGATTTTTATAATCGTGGGACACGTGTCGCATGATGACAGGTTCCCTTTGAAATTCGTGTAATTTTAGCAACTTATAAAAATAACTTTTTTTTTTCGTAAATTAAAATATGTTATTTATGAATTAAAAAATAAAAATATGATCTCTTTACAGATTAGTTTATAAATTTTTTTAAAGTTGTTAGGAAAAGGTTGTTATCCACTTTTTAATTATTATTTCGTCAATAAATGTGGTCAACGCTGCTCATAGATTCTTATTCCAATACCATTAATGTATATTTAAGATTTTATCTGCTCACAGGAATTATCTATTCTCTTTCTAGATGAGTAGATGAAGTTAAACAATCGAGTTGAGATAAATTCTTGGAAAATCATTTACATCAATATTCTTGTGAATTCAGACAATATTTTGCTTTAATTTATACCTATAAGTGATATAATTTTATGAAAATTAATGTAGGTAAACTCTAATTGTGTACTTGTAATAGAGTTTATTAGGGTAAAGTTATTTCAAAACACTTTGTACAAAAATAAATAGAAAATCAACCACTATTACCATACAATGAATCAAACTAATTTAACTCCATAAGCTAAAATTGACTCACGCTCCTTAACTCTTTTAACGGGTAATGGTATCCAACACAATGTTTTTGACCTTTGACATGCAAAGTCAGAACCCAATAACAAGACTTTCTCCATGAAAAACAAGATTGAAAGTGAAAAATAAAGAAATATAGGCAAAGCAAAACAAGAGAAAGAGAAAACTGTTACTTCTTATTGATACAGAATAAATATATATATATATATATATATATAATCAAACGCTTAAGCAAAAAATGTAAAAAGCCATTCAGAGAAGAAACACTGGTTTTTCAGCAGGCTCACACTCCGTACATCATTTTAAGACAACTTTTATTTCACTTTAGAACTAATAATGCACTTTCGTGTCTTTATTGCAAAAATTATGTCATTTTATTTGACTGATTTTTCTTACTTTTTACCTGTTTATTCCAGCACCAGCAACATGCACTCACACCCTTCTACAATCTTAGATGACAACATTGTACCTATGTTTCCCAATGCCACTCTTCTCTTTCAAGGTGTTCCGTTCAGTTAGATTAAAATGAAACGCCAATTCCATTCAGTAATTTTGCAGTATAATAATATAAAGAAATCTATATCAAAAGAAAAATTTAACTATATATTACAAAACTTTTACTTCGAATAGTAATTTTTGGCTCAAATATTTTCAGAGTAACTTCTACCCATGTGTGGCTTGTAAAACTTTTAAGACTTCCCAATAGAGTATGTAAAACTTGTGTTTAGCATATGGCGGTTTTATTTGTAAATACAAAGCCTAGGAAGGTTTATTCATGTGTCGTGAGATGCAGTGTTAGAACGTGTTACTACAGTTTTGGAAAAAGCACGTTGAGAGTGGATTACGGAAGGAAAGGGGTTACACATAGCAAGTTGCTTGCACTTGTGTTCTTGCAAGTAGTCCAACTAACACAACATGTTCTCATGAAAGGATAAGTTGAAAGCTAGCTAGTAGTCCCATAAACAAAACATGTCTCGTGGGGGACACGTTTTAAAAAACACTACTATATTACCATAAACAACCAAACAGTTGTTGAAAGACAAAAATAAATGAGAAAGATATTTATGTACACGGAGACAGAAGAAAAGTACTTTTCCCCTTTTGCTCTTTTTGTGTTGCCTTGTGTGGGTGAGGTGGAGGAGTTTCAAATAACATTCCAAGTTCATGGTATCTTCACAAGAGCTGGTGAATTCTGATCCCAGAAACTGAATGGACCTTGAAAATTCAGTTCAACACCCTTCCAACCAATCTTACATTACCAAACATTTTTCATCTTTCTGCTTCCCAACAAGTGACATTCAAACTATACTTCTCCCAGAAGTAAAGGAGATAGCTATATAATCTGGATTGAAGCTGGCACAGATAAGAATCAAACATGGTCAATTGCCAAACTGAAGAAACAAAAAATCAAATCAAACACTGGCCAGAAAATACGAGTTCATATAACTGTCAATATCCTAGATAGACAGAATAAGTAATGAGGTTTTCATGTAGTTATCCTCTAATCCTTTAATATGCATACACAGCATGAGGGGTAACATATTTAGAAGGATGGTCATATGAATATGCCAATCAAACACTATAAGGATTAAAATAAAGTATTGAATAAGTTTTTTAAGTTCCTAATGTGATGTCAATATTGTATTTTTCATTGAACATTTTCAATTATTTGATTCCTTATCATGAGAGTTTGAAAACTCATTACTTGAACCAACATTAAATTTATAGCCTTACAATTGTATCATGACACTACAATAGGGTAAGCTAAAACAAAATGTTATTTCTCAGTGATCTAACAATGGAACTACTATAAACACCACGTAGCTTGTATTATGAGCTTTTTATTGATCCATGCTTTTTCACCGGCTAGAGTCAAATTTTAGAATATTGAACTTTCAAATTAATACCTGTTTAAACATGTCATTCACAAGCAATCTTGGTATCAAAGCTGCTGAGGCACATCGCAAAGGCCTGAAATGCTGAAATAGGGTATCGGTAATCCATTGTAAACAAATCCTTCCCAACTTTTCCAAATTGGAGGATAATCTTATCATGCTCTGGTCCAGCAGGTCCATTTTCTGCAGAAGCCACCAGCTGAAAGTTTTTAACCGAGGCAATTGTCACCCGGCCATGGAAGTTTAAGCACCAACACTGGAGCTGCTCATGCCACCTAGGAGCCTTGTTTTTCAACACGAGCATCCCATCCTTTTGATCAACCAGGGGTCCAGACATGGAGTTTTCTACACGATTTGATTTTGATCGGAAAAAGGGGAATGAAGGAAACATATCTATGTTGTTAAGAGAAAACTCAGTTTGTGTAGGAGCTACTCCTCCAGCTTCAATTGCAGAAGCAGGAATAGAATCCATGACACAGTGCATTCTCCTAGGCCCCCTGCTTAAGGCATACAGATTGTAAGTATCACAAGGTAAGAATATAAAAAGAGTGAATAGTTAGCTAAAATATTTTCAGCAAACATTTTGCCCACTCAAAGTCAAATCATCAATGTCCAAAAAAAAGGTAAATCTATGAATGGAAGGTTAAATTTTATGCAAATAAGCATACCAACTATGAACTATTAGTCAATTTCATGCAAGAAGCTCTACTTACCGGGAGCCAAGCACATTCAATTCATATGAGATATGGGCCACTGGATAGTTCCCTGTAGGGACCTTAGGCGAAACTTGCTTTAGATTCACCAGCCTTGTGGAGCGACTTTTCATGATCCTTGCTCCTGAATGAGGTGGCTGGCTGTCATAGATTGTGAACTTTGTTCCAAGAAAATTTGATCTGTTTCAAAAAAGGGAAAGAAAAAGATGTAAGTCAATGCACTAATAAACAAGACAACAAAAATGGCCACAATGCCCAATTACATCACACCTTAGTTTCCCAACATAGGAGTTGCTTCCCTTTGACATATCATCAGCATCAAGAGAGATTATATAATCGGTACATGTTGGACGTCTGCACTTGCGTGCAGCCAGAAGGAACTTCCCATCTTCAGCTAGCGCTGAGTTGAAGAACACACTCTCTTAGGATTAGAAGCTAAAAATGGCAGAAAAACAAAGAAACTAAAGTTTTAACAGGAAGATTCAACCACAAGTTATGTTATATACTCACTATTGGTTAAACTGAGGAACAAATAGTATGTTTGGGTGGACCGGTTGCGCTTTATGAAGCATCGGAGCAGATTCTCCCTTGGGCCAGGCTGCCAAAATTACTCACGATAAAAACATGTCAAAAAACAACACAATGAAGTACTACGTATAGTCATATTCAAGCATCACGCATTTTCAGAGAACAAGGAATCTTTTGAGCGATACGACAGAAAGCAGGGAAATAAAACAAATCAAAGCATTCCACACCAAAGAGGCACCTTCTGGCACCAACTCTACCCAAAACTGTGACCTCTCCTTTAACCTTTTTGCCCACTACATTATATAACAATGGCCACCACCCAAGCAAAACATAATACATCCCAGCTAAATTAGAACAACTGGGCAGCATAAGAAAACAACTAAGGATGCCATGCCAATAGTAACAGCGACAATACCCAGATGCCACTTTAAGTGGTCCTTTTGAAATGTGGAAGGTATTAGTGAGTAAATGCCCATGTAAACTTCATAACAAAAAAAAGGACATCACTATATAGTGGTCCCAGCCTCCTACGTAGTGATATTGAACATTCAATCCTATTTATGGAGGGGCAAAAAGAGAATCTAGTGTTACGCACAAAATATCCACAAATACGATGGTCCAACCAAAATCACAACTTTCCACAATGATAAAAAGAACATTCAAGGGATTCATACTGAATAAGCAGGGATTTAGCATTTTTCTTTTCCCAGGAGATACTGTTAAAAATCACGAAAAACAGAATCTGTCAAACAATTCACCATTAATCTAGTTAGATAGAACCACTATGAAACAACCCAAATCAGATTATCCATACATTCAGCGGTAAATTACAGTTCTATTTAAAATTTTTAAAAATTGAAATTAATTTCTTTTCACAACTACTCTTGTGAAAAAGAAGAGAAAACCAATAGCATATGAAATGTCATGATAATTAAAAGGTCAGATAAAAGGCATTAAAAAATTACAATAATTTTAATGCAGTTCAGTATATTTTAATTCATGCACTATATTCCTATACGTCATATAAAGAGATAAGGAAGAAGCACCGCACGAAAAGCTTATTAATATTCCAAACAAACGAAGTTAATAATATTTAATAGAGTCACAGAGTGAAAGTGAAAGACCCCAAAAATATTTATTGGTTCAATTCAACTCTACCCATCAGCTCACAATTACCTTCGCCCTTGCCTTCACGCAGCAGGGTGCATCAATATTTTTATTTTTATTTTTTCAACCATAAAACAATCGAAGCACAGGTCATCACAACATGGAGCCAAGATTATCGTAATCAATCTTCACAAAAACCAACGTTAGGAGGAAAGAAAACAAACAGTGGGTAACACAAGAAAACCTCGTTGCGCTCAAACAAACAATCATGATAATATGAGGAATAATACCAAACCCAATCAATAAAATAATCCCAACGGCAAAAAAGTACAAAATACCCTCCCAACTCAACAAAAAATTAATAGAAAAGTAAACGTGTGAACTTTTTTTTTGAAAGCATACATATTTAACTGAAGATAAATAAATAGTGATGCAAGCACTTGTACATAAACATTTTATTGTAAGTTTATTAAGTTTTGTAGTAATTATATTAATGCAATCCAATCACAGACATGTAACTCATCTGATCATTATGTCATTCCATCACATCTTAATTTTGTTTTGATTCCTACCCTCAACTGTGACCTAATTCTGTTAAGAAAACTGTCAGAATTTTTTTAGCAGTTTAAATGCAAAAAAAGAAAATTTGATGCTAAAGACACAATTTCTGGCAATTATCCACCACCAGAATATTTTGGGCTATACCACACTCCAATTTCTATTTATTGATGCGTTGATTAACAGAAAATTAAAATACGCTCTAGAAATAAAGACTGATATGTAAAAATGGTTAACAGTTAATAACCATCTGAAAAGAAGTGGTATCAACTACTATGATCTCTGATTAATCAACAGTGTCAAGTTCTGTGCAGTGCGTGAAGTAAAAATTGAATTTTGAGGAAATCCCAGAGAAAATTGAAGGCAAGGGAAAAAGGGTGGTGGAGAAACCTGTTTAACAGAAATGGGGAAGGTGATTTTCGAGGAAAGTTCGGGTGTTTTGACAATGTCTTTGGTGATTTGTCTCCAGCTGCGGCAGACGCCGGCGCAGGCGACGACACTCTTCCGCGGCGGCCACGTGTCCTCGGAGGCCTCGATTCGTAGGAGAACCTCTCGGAGAAGCTCTTGGGGCATGTTGGCCCAACAACTCTGTCTCATGCTGTCACCAACACAGTCCTCTTGCTCCTGCACCACGCGATGCGACCTCGATCTCATGCTTCTGATTATGCCCATCTAGATCACCGATTCCGATTCCGATTCCGCGAAAGGTAAAGACTTTAGGAGGAGGAGTGCGCGCGTGTGAGAGAGAGAAAGCGAGAAGGAAGAAGGGTAGTGATTTAAGCGTGTTGCGTTGATTGAGGGAGAAAAAGGAGATTTTTTTTCTTCACGGGGATTAAAAAATTGATTCTTTTTTGGTGGGTTTGGGAAGATAAGAGAAAGGGTAGGAGAGATGCAGAAGAGAGAAAGATGGGATTCTGATAAGAGAGAGAATGGTCAGTGATTTTGTACTTTTGTGTTGTGTTTTGGAAAGAGAAAGGATGATGCAGTGAAATGGTATGTGATGATCTGATCTGATGAGAGAGTGAGAGAGTTGGTTCTTACTGAGGGAAGAGGGCAATGGGTAGCAATATAGAGAGGAGTGTTAGCCACATCCTATGGTTGGTAGTAACTGTTTGGTGGTTTTGGAGAGTGTTTTTGGGGCTTTTTGGTAAATTTGGTTTGATCACTCCAAATGGAGAAAAACACAATGATGATGATGATGATCTGGTTGAAAGGTTAATTTTTCAGTCTACCAACAAATTTCATTCATTTACATTGTAAAGATATTCACTGTTTACATTAATTGTTTTCAAATTCATCTGAAGAATACTTTTTATTAGTTGATGAAGGAAATTAAACTCTTAAATGTTGGATTAGTTTAAATTTAAACTAGATTAGTTCTTTAATCCTGTGGTAGTGTTTTATATATGTAGATAGAATGATATTGTTGATAAGGGAATTCTCAGTTAATTAATAATATTCTATTTTCTTGGGAGATTAGTTTTATAACTTCTTACTTTTGGATACTTCTTATCCAATCCTGATTTTGAAAAGGGTAAGCATGCTATCTGAGGAAAGGTTTTCACTTAATTATTTGTGCAATAGAAAAACAGATCACTATATATCATTTAGTTTTATACTTAATTATTGGGCCATTTCTTATTTTTGTTATGTTTTTATGGCTGTAATACTTCCTCTTTTATAAAGTACTTGTTATTTAGTATTATTTTAATATTGATTGACTTTTTTAATTGTAATGTGTTTTTATTTCAATTTGAGTCTCTAGTAAAAGTTTTATATTAAAGTTTTTTACAAATAAAGAAAAGAATATTTTAGTCAGATTTGGTTCCTAATAAATGTTATTGTTATTATTATATTATATATATAGTAATTGTATTAAAGTTGTAACTTATGAGTTTATACCTACTATATCTGATGAGTGTTTTTTTTTTCTTTATAGTGAATAACTTCAAATTTTAGAATCATGAAAGTTTTCACTTTATCATCATTTTTATGGTTTTTTTTTCTGTTTTAGGTGGTGTGTTTAGGATATCACAAGATTGCCCTTATCCAGGAGTAATCCCTCTTATATATGACTATTTTTTTCATAATATGATAGGCAATTTAGTTTTTTATTTTTATTAGATGATAAAAGCTTTAATTAATCTAAAAGGTCAATGAGTAACTTGATAATTTGTCTTTATCAAATACACGTCAGATTAGGCAGCACTTCTGAAGAAAAAGAAAATGAAGTTTAAAAATCAAGTTATATCACTCCTAAAATAAATTTATAAAATAATATTTTTAGAATATTATTCTTTTATTTTTGTATTATATCAATTACTTTCGCACACAATTTTCTTTCTTTCATTTTAATTTTACTCATTGTTATATAATATTTTGTACAAAACTTATATACAACTGCCAACACTCCTTAAGGGAATCACAACTTGAAATTCTTAGAGTTGGAAAAATATATCAATGAAAAATTGTCATTACTGAAATGGAGTTACTTAGAAAAGTTAATCATTAATTAAATTGTTGAGTATTTTATATATATAATATAATAAAATTTATATATTTTACAAACATGATTTTTTTTAAAAATAATTGTTGATCAATAAGGCCATTGTTTTTTAGTATCAACTTCATTGACCACCGATCTCTATGATATAACCTCGCTTGCATTTTATTTTTTTTTTATAATCCAAATACTGAAATTTGAAACATTGTTTCAAAAATAATTAATTCCACTCATAAAAATGCTACATCCGGGATAAGACCGTCATAAAATTATAATAAAATGCAAATTAAGTCATCCTTAAATTATTAGACTTAATTAAATTTCAGGTGCTTGATAAATTTAGATTTTTTTTATTGAATACTTACTAAATATTTTTGGTCGATTAAAAAAAATTATACTTATACTTGAATTTCTATGGTCTAATATTTAGATTAATTGGGTAATAGTGAATATTATATTGTCTCCTCATTCACTTTAATTGTTTTTAAACATTATTATGTGTTAATATTAAAGCATGTACTTTTATAATTAATACAATATAGTAAGTGATTTTTATCGTTGGATGATGATAAACAAATACAAAATGGAAAGCAAAAATAAAGACTTAGATATGGTATAGGAAGATTATGGAATAGTAGAACAATTAGGATTAGGATAGAACAAGTGTGTTGGGGTCAAATGCAATGGTTGGTGGTAAGTTTTTTATCATCTAATTTTATTGTTGTTCCTTAATCTTCTAACACTGTATTTTAATTTTGTTCTGCTTTTCTTTTTCATTTCTTTTTCACTTCCTTCTCAATCTCATCAAAACAATTTATTACTTGTCAGTTTGAACCAAAACAACAAAGCTACTTTTTATTATTAAATGTCTCACACATAAGTCTCTCTATTCATCTGCCACTACTCTCAAATGCAAACTTAATACATAAGTCTCTCTATCCATCTGTCACTACTCTCACATGCAAATTTAACACACAAGCCTTTCTATCCATCTGTCACCACCCTCACATGCAAATTTAACTTCACCCTTATTATATTGTTCAATCTCATGTTTATTCTGTAGTTTTTAAAAACTGTATTTAGATTTTTGTTTTTTTTTATCCATCCAACAATAAAAGTCATCTATTATGTTAACTACAAGAATTAGAATTAGTCCTAATATTAACCGGAAATAACATAAAGACTAATAAAAAAGGTGATAGAACATGATATTAGTTACATTATCTAAGTAAAAAATAATAATTAGCAGAACTTAATTAAAAATATAATTTTTTGAATATTCAATAAATAAAGAAATTTTAATGTGGATTCAATTAAAATTACATTTTCATCATTATAGTACACAAAGTGATATTACATGTTTTAAATGAAATCCATCAATTGAAAATATTTCACTTAGTAGTACGTGAGATTAATGAAAGACCTTCAAAGTAAATTAAATACTCACTATAAAATTTTGAACAACATGGATTGCTGACTATGTTCTTGGTTTACATGTCAAATACAAATCATAACACAAAGGTAAAAGAAAAAACAATAAATTAGTATCACATAGTAGCAAATTACACTTTAACATGTTAGCATAACATATTAATACTTTTTTATTCTAATAACGTTTTAAGACCAAGGTGAAAGAAAAACAATAAATTAGCATCACATAATAGCAAATTATATTTTAACATGTTAGCATAACATATTAATTCTTTTTTATTTTAACAATTTTTACTCAATAAAAGAAATGTGTCTTTTCAACATTTGATTTAAATGCGTGGTTGAAAAATTAAGAGTAAATATTTTCTACTAAAAAAGTATAACATTAAACATTACAAGTACTCTTTCATTATTACTTATAGTAAAATATATTTACTATCATTTAATTATCTTTTGACAATAAAAGATTTAGAGATCATAATTACTCAAAGTTGAGCTTTTGTAACAAAAAAACAATATATTTTTATATTATAATTCAGTCACAAACTTATATGAATTTTTTTTTCTTGGAGTGCCTATTATTTATTCTTTCTAGATCTTTTTTCACTAAATTAAAAAGATTGAAAAAAATAATTTCATACAGAATTTGCAAAAAATATATAAATTGATATAGCTGTATGATTATGTACAGAAAAGAGTGTTTTTAGCTAGCAATGGTGAATAACATGAATTGAATTTAAAAGAAATTGTTTGTAATCATACGAAAAGATTACATAGAAACCTCATACAATTTTAAATGAGGTGTTTAACTTTAATAAATTTAAGCATATAGTATAACTCAGTTATCTCTTTTGATCTAACCTTCTCTTCTCGAAGTTCTTTTATACAGACTCATATCTTTGTTATTTTTTTTTTTTTGAAACAATTGAGTGATATGATAAATTACTAATCACATTTAGTAGTTGTTAGGCATATATTATTGTATATTATGATAGCTTTAACACTGAACCCGTACTAAACAACACATTATCAAGTATCATTCCATTTCACATCTAACATACATTTTAATATCACCAAAACTCGACAACTGCAGCCAAACAAAACATTCAGCATTGTTTACTTGTTCATGATCAAGTGCAATGCAACATATTTTTCCTACAAAACAGGAAAAAAAAAATCATTATTGTTTAGATCTAAACTTTTAATAACATTTTTTGTTTGTGAAAGATGGAGAGGGGGAAGGAAGCTCAAAATTGTGTTTACCTTTCAAACCAAATAAATGTCATTATTTATGGTACATTCCAATTCTTATTTTTATTCACTTTGTTTCATTTTCTGTTTAATCATATAAGTTATATCTCTTTCTCTCTCTGTTATTTTTTCCTCAATGAATAGTATGAAAATATTATCTTTTTATTACTATTTTTTTGTACCTTTATTCTTATTTCCTTCCCTCAAATGACTCTTAATTTTTTTTTTATCATCGCTAATTTTAGTATGAACTTTACTTTTAGTGTTCTTAAAGTTCAACTAATACTTAATTTCAACCGTCAATAAAAAAATCATGTACTTTTCAGGTCTTAAATTTGAATTTAGTTTTATCTTCGTACTCAAATTTAAATGTGATTAATTGTGTTTTTCTTATTACAAACAGCGCGCTTTGTTTAACATACAAGAAAATGAAAGAAAAAAAAATAAAAAGTCAAGGAAAACATAAAAAAAAAAGCTTTTTCTTAATAAGAATTTTTTTCTTTATTTGATTAGATAATAAAAGATTAAAAAACATGTCACATTCACATGGTTTAATTATCAAAATATCTTTTGTTTTTGTATTTTTTTTATTTTCATTTGTTATCAAATATTCCATAAAATATGTTTGGTATAGTCCATAAATTAAATTTTGGGAAAAATTTAATCTCCTATAAAAAGTAAGAACAACTATTTTAAAGTTAGGAGGATAAAAATATTTTTTTTAATCATGAGAAAAAATACAATATCTTTTGGAAGGACATATTTAAATTTTAAATTATAAATTATAAATGATAAATGATAAATGATAATATCTTTGGTACTATTTACTTAGAGTGATTCATGAGGACAAATACATCATCATACATGATGAATCACTAGTTGTTAGTGATTGTTGTAACATTCAATGTTTTAGTAGATTCTTTCCCTTTTACCAAATTATTTTAGACTTTTAAATGATGAGTAATAGTATAATGAAGGAATGGCCTAAGAAGCTTATTGTCCTTAATGTTATTATTGTGGAATTGATAAAATGAGTGCATAAGGAAAAGGAGAAAAGAAAGATTGTTTCCTTATCCAATTAGGGTGGATGAGTTTAGTGGCACTGTTCTTAGCATTCCTACCACAACTGAGTAGTGGGTAGAACTCATCATACCCCACCATACTAATATCTATACGCAAAAACAATGCTTTTCAGTGCATTATTAGGGTCCATTCTATCAACCACTTCGATTAATTTTGCTAACCAATTTTCCTTTTCACACCATCAAATACTTATTCATCTCAATGATCCCTTTTACCTGTACAATTAGGTTTGGATTTCTTTTCCAACTATGGAGAACAACTTCTCCTAAAACTTCTCTTCAAGTTAGGCTAATGCTACCAAACATTAACAACATGCTACACTGGTTTTTCATCTTTTTTTCCCACATAAATTTTAGTAAAAAAAGTAAATTTTAAAACAGTTATAAATTCAAAAAATGGGAAAAAAAGTTATAAAGTAAAAGTAAAATAGTTTATATTTTCACCCAATCACACATAAATTTTGATCATAATTATTTTAGAAATATATTGCAGGTAACTTTTTATACTACCTGACTTTGTCCATCATTAATTAAAAAAAATCTCCTTTATTAATATTACTCTAACCAAATTCTTGCTAGTTGTTAAAGTAATTTATGATTGAATGAAGTAAACTTCACAAAACTTCACCTTTCACCTTCAACAATAAAAAAAAAAAAACAAAACATATTTCTTTGGAGTACAGTACTTTATTCGGTAAATATAAAAGCTTTAAGCATTGGACATGCTAAAACCCACCCCAACAGTAAGAAAAGGTTTTAATCTTAGGTGCCAAAAATTTTCACTTAAACTATTTTTAACACTTAAATGTTATAATGTTATAAAGGGTTTTGTGATGTAACAGATAGTGGTGCTTTGCAAGTTTCCAACTACAACAATGTGAAGGATTGAGAAGAGTAAGATCTAATTTCTTTTATAAAATTATCAAAATAGTTCCTTTTGTTTTATTTAAAATTTATGTTTACTAACGTGGATCTTTGCGTAAACTACAAATTTGAGGAAATTTAATGTTGTAATAATAAACTAAACTTAGAATATAAAGAAAATGATGCACAAGAAAGTAAAGAAAAAGAGGAGGCGGAATAAAAAAAAGGCAAGAACATGAGAAAGAATACAAAAAGGACACCACTTCTGTTATCTTTTTTTTTTTTTAGTGATATGTTCTTTATAAAAGATCAGATATTTAATTTTTTAAGATCTCAAAATATATTTAATACAAATTTTCCTTTTGAAAAATTTAAAACAGTTAAACCAAAACTAACATAATTCATAATATTAGTGCCACCTAAGTATAACTCAATACACAACATTTTTGGTGGAATAATTATAACTAAAACAATCAGAGGACTAAATTAAAAAAAAAAAATACTGAAAATAAAATGCATGTTTATAAGTTTTTTTCTCCCATCAGTTTAGCAACGTTTTAAATGAAGTTACTTATTAAAGTATTCAATCATACTTTATATGACTAAATGAATGAATATTAAAAAAAGAAGAGATTTGGTTACTTGTCACAAGCCACTTTATTTTACTTGTCACAAACCCTTTTCTTTTATACAAAGTTTCATATTATATAACTGTTGCAATTTTTTTATATAGATTACAAGTGTATTTTTATAGAACGCTGTCAGATAATTTCGTTACCAGTAACAAAATTTGCACTTCAAATATTTAAAACAGTAACCTATACAAGAGTCGAACTCAGAGCCTTATTACTTATTTTTCTATGTTGTTTAAGTTGTACAGTTTTCTTTTGTCAACTTATTTTGATATTTTTTTACAAAATAAATAAAATTTTGAGTTGAAAATTTGGAAGCACGCTAATAAAATCACATGCCCGACTACAACTGCTTGTCTCATAACTAGCAATCATTTTAAAAGACAAAGACTTACGAAGGCTTATATAACTTTTCATTTATATTAATTCATCGATCAATTCCTAGACTTATTCTATAATACTATAACAACCCATAACCTATGCTTAATTTAGCATGAGAAGACTCGTTCTTCTCCTAATTGGGATAAAAACTAGAAAAAGGGACATGTAATTTATGAAAAAGGCGAAACAATAAAACATTATATTTCTATACTTGTGATGCTTACTCTGTGATAACACGCAATAAGAACAAAGGTGATTTCTTTTTTTATATTTGAAGAAAAGACAATTCTTAATAGGAGGCTATGGATTTGACAAGATGGGAGGAGATATTAACGGGGAAGTGACGTGTAGGCAAATGACAATTGTGTTGTTTTAAGTAATGTGTTAACAAAGGATGACGCAATGTTATTTATGTATATTTGTAGCTAAATATAGATGGTAACAGAAGAAGGAGCAGTGAGTGTGTGTCTTAAAATTTATGTAACGAAGTTGCGTACATAACCTACATTAACGTTATGTAACGAAGTTGTGTATATAACTTATACTTTGTAAGAATTAAATGATAAATTTGAGTGACTTGATTTTTGTGTAGATTTGAGATAGGATATGAAATTGAGATTGATTTGTCTAAATTTGAGATAATTGTTTGAATTAAGAGAAAGGTTTATGAAATTTTTTTAGTGATACTATTGATGTTATCTATAATTTATTTTTTTTACTTGATAATATTGTAAAATTAAAATTTTATTTTTATGGTTAAAATTAATTTAAATAAAATATAATTAATTATTTATAAAAATTAATTAGTATTTTTATTTTTTATTTTCACTACAGAACAGTTAACTAACTTTCCAAACCAAAAAGTGTCGTATATTAGACAACTAAATTGGGATTAAGTTAAAAAAATAATAACTTATTAATGTTTTAAAGTTAAGAGAAATTTAAAATAAAATTTACTTTTAACTAAAAAAAATATGAATATGTTGACACAACTTTTAATAAAAACTATAAATTAATTTAGATATTTCAACAACACATACAGTACTCGTGCAAAATCATTATCTGACAAAAATCTTTAAAAGTTTTACATTATAAAATTTTTATCCAAGTATATGTATTTATTATTATTATTATTATTACTATTACTATTATTATTATTATTATTATTCATATAGGCTCTACTGAGAAAAAAAAAACACTAGCTTTTGCTGTTCCTTTACTAGAAAGCAGGGAGAAGGTTTAATACTTCATTCTGTTTATTATTTTTATAATTTCTACTCATTCAGAAGAGAATTCTAACTAACATTACTTTAATTTTATATTAATACAATAATAAATCTGAATTTTATTAATAAAAATAAAATAACCTTATTTCTTAAAAATTCTTTCAATTCATTCACATGTAATTTTCTTATGGTATCAATTTATACATAAAGTCAAATTAATACTTAAGTTGTTAACTAACACATTTCTTTAATGGTTTGAATCAACATTATCTCTAAATCATCATTTTTAATCTATTATTTGTGCATCATTATTAAAATTATAAAGTTTATAATAATTCTGCTATTATGTTCGATAGTTATGAGTAAGATATGTTTTAAAATGAAAAACTCGTATTTATATTTTCGATCTTAATCGCTTACAATAAAATTTCATATTCAACATTTATTTTTATCACTTTCATAAAAAAATAGATTATATATAGAAGGGGAGAGAGAAAAGGGTTAGCTGATGAAATGAAACAGAGTTCACAAAACCAACTGGAAGAGAAACAAGTGGCGCACCACTTCACCGCCTCCTGGATACGAAACTTTATTTTAGCAAATATATTATTTAATTTCATAAAATAATGATTTAATCTTCCATTCAATAATATCTTGGATGACCTCACCTCATCCTATTGTGCTACTGCGTTGAATAAATACAAATTAGAAGAAAAATAGATCGAATTAAAACAATAAAAAAAAACTATTTTGAAATAATAAGACCATTACTCATCATCTTGTTTATTCTCCGTTTAGGGTTTAGGTCAATCAACTCCCTCTTACCTACTACTACTCTAAAAGCAAGGTAATTCACGAAAAGCATATTAACCCCAACAGGTTAAAATAAATTAAAAAGATAAATTAATTAACAAATTAGAGAGGTTACCTTACTAACTGATTTTAAATAAGTTCTTTTCTTTTCACGTAAGTCAAAATAAGATCAAGTATCTTTGATTTTTCCAACAAAGCATTCGCCTAGTTGCAATGTCTGGACCAGCACGTGGTGTGACATCATCTATTCTAATCAATTTTAATTTCGTACCAATTTCTAATTTTTTTTTCCAGGTGGCATAAAGGAAGAATCTGCTTTTAGATATTAGAAGATATGAATGGAGTGTGACAATTCCTCCCACAAGAGACAGAGCAGGAGTCTATGTCTGGGGTTATTTACCATGTACAGAACATCAAATGTAGTATATTTCCTATTGACAATTAACCAATTGCCTCACAAAAGGAACAATAACTAGTTTGAATGAAATACTCCTTTTCATTAAGTTGAACACCGGATTCTCCACTCCCACCGAACCTTCCACAGGTAAGCAAAATGTGCAGAATGTGCTTTAATTCATTTTAAGCATGGAATTGCACAAAAGGACAAAGTGCTAATAAATTTACTGTACGCACCAAATGAGCAGGTGACCTCCATTTTAAACATACCTTGTTCCTCCACAGTTACTTAAAAATTCTAAATTCAAATCTACATTATATAATTGCCAGATTCCTCTAAGTACCATAATCTTTGCTGGTTCAAAATAAATTCAAAAGGAAAAACAACGATTTGACAAAGTTGAATTTTGGGAATCATATAAAATGAAAGAGAGGCTTTAGTTTAAACAGGATATACAGAGCCGTGACTGATTGTTAATCTACTCTTACAACAATAATTATCCACAACACATACCTGACGAAACAAGGAATGAATAATTTTCAGAATCATGCTGAAACAAATACAAAAGTCGAGATAATTACAAATTTAGCAATTCTGCAAATGTGATCCTGGATAATAATAGCAAATTATCTAACGAAATAAATTAAAGATTTCCCGAAAAAAACAGGAGAAACAAGCTTAGTCTGATTATCATCTGATCATATTGTTAAACAGCCCAAACTCGCTTTTTCTGACAGACAAACCCGTTTAGTAGCATCGTAAATCTTCATGTCTATTCACAAATATATTCTTGTATTGAGAAACCTTGTAAATATCAAGAACGATGCAAGCTGCTATGCAATGTCGCCGAATATAAGTTCAGCATACATAAAAGAAGATTAACTATCAAGTTGAAGATACTGGGGATATAGAACTAACAATTTCTTCATTTCCATCCATTTATATAACAGAAGTTTTCATGTACAAAGCAGATGACAGGATACACAATTTGAGTAATTTACTTAAATCAGCTTTAAAAAAGGAGCTAAATCCTAAACTCAACTATTGGTTACCTGTACCTTTACCAACCCAAAAAAATTCCACCATGGTTACTAAATAACAGGAACACTCCCATTTGGTTGCTGCATTGTTCTCAGTGAATTTCCTACAAAAACAGAACAGACAACCCTCATTAACAACTTGTATCAATCATTTTTCCTTCAAACTAAACATACTACAGCTTATCATGCAAGTATCACTCCAAAATTTGTCAGCTTTGTGTAAAAGCTTTCATCTCAAGACGCTGTGGATCCACAATCAGTCATATAGTTAGTGACAGGCTTTTGATGATTACTTAGTTTTCTAAATTTAGCTTACACTATAAAATAAAAAGACAACTCAATAACATATTAGATTACCTGTGTTGCTAGCAAATGAATAAGATGTTGGAAGAAAGTTGCTTCTAGTCAAACCAACATGAGTGGCTGCAGACCTTGAAACATTTTCAAGAAGAAACTGATTTGACAAACCACTACTTGGCAGGCCTCCTGCTTTTAGTAAGCAAATTTCTGAGCTTTTGGCAAAAATATGATCAGATTTTTGAGCAGGTGATCGGCCCTATTTTTCAAAAACAAAGAAATACCCAGAGTTAGCTTCACTAGCATGGAAATAAGCTTTTCTTGGTGGGAAGCTGGGTTTGGGGGTGTGGTGATGGAAGGCATTTCCACCTTTATCCTTTAACAGAAAGTCATAGCCTGCCAGTAGAGTATAGAGCCTAATTCCACATTATTTTCTGTTTCTAATAATCAAAGATTTAAACAAAATCACCTGAGTAAAGAACTTACAACATATAAATTTTGAGAGTCTGATGTGTACATCTAAAGACAATAAATTTTCAGTCCGATGTGTACATCTAAAGACATTAAATATTGTCAGTCTGATGTGTACATCTAAAGATTGAATTACATTCAAACTGCATAAATTTGATCACATGATTCGACCTATAACTTTAAATGATCAGCCTTAAATAAGAGTAAAGAATGTTATACCTCGTGCACATTGTCCATTTGGTCAAATGAAGGGCACCTAAGAGATGAATCTTGGAATGCGATCATCTCTGCATGTGATGTCTTTGGACACACATCAGGACGCAATTGCTCATTTAAGTTCTGGAAGTAAAGATCGCGAAGTCTGGCACGCAGTCTATTGGTCCTTTGTGAATAAAATATCTTCGTAGCAAGAGGTGCAGGAAATTCTAATTCAACAAAAATACATGTCATACAAACACCAAGTTGTATTAGAAAAACACAACTGAAAAATTAAAGGAAAAAACAACTGAGGAAAGGTCTTCCATTTTACCAGTTGCCAAAAGTTAATGACTTTCAAAACTTAAACTATATATTTTTAATACCATTCTTCGTTGTGTTTGGATGTTGCACAAGAACCTGCCCAAGGATTTTTTGGTTAGGATCTCCATGTTCTGAAGTAGTTCTTTCAATCAAGTCCTTGCCTAAATGGAATCCAGAAAATTAATTAGGTGATTTATTCCATGCAGAGGTCCCCAATCGCCAAAGGCTAACAGCATAATACAGTAAAAGCAATAGGACAGTTGTCATTAATGTCAGACTAAACATTACAAAAACCAAGTGTTCACTGTGCATATACCTACATATAAAAGTTGAAAAGAACACAGTCACATAAAAAAAAGGATCAATTCCATTAATATCATATACATAGAAAAGGATAAAAAAAAGCTCTGCAAGACCAAAAGTCATTTGCTCTGGACAGACACCATAGGAGGCCTTTGGTGGCATAAGAATATTATGAGAAAATTACAAGTAGTTTCTCAAAAGTTAAACATCCTTTAGTTTATAGAATTTTAGAAATATGAAAAGAACTTTCACACAGTTTTCCTATTTGATGGATACACATTTATTATTGAAGAAATCTAAATTTGAGCATACATGAAGATGAATGATAGCTTGTATACAATTTGAAAATTATGAATGCAGAGCTAGATTTAGTTAACTCTATTTATCTAATTGTAACTTTCCGAACAGGAAATTTTAGCATCCATGTTTTAGCATTCAACATGCCTTCGCTTGCACACTAGGATATTTTTAGAATGTACATGCCCATGTTCTAGTTCACTAATAAAAATGAAATATGATGGAACAAAATTAATAATTGTGTTTTCACATCATGCAAAGAATTTTTCTTGAAGTTAGAGTTTATAACCAAAAATACAATAGAAGAAACTCATTATGATATGTCCTGCAAGAACAAATTATTTCAGCAAGTATAATTGCACACTTACGAGTTATTCCATCAGTGAAACTCAGACTTTTGGTCTCTCCAGAATCTGTTCCAGGGCTTTCTAGTACAGGTAGGTGCGTGTTTGCTCTCCTTCAATAAACATAACAGATTCGATATAAATTTAAGGGGGATGATTAAAAACTCCAATAAATGGGAATAAATATTGAATTTCCAAACATACTTTTAAAACAACCGTGTACTAACCTCAATAATTGTAGTTTTAACTTCTAACAATACAGTGAAGGTATACTGGTTATGGTAATCATTCACACTGAACGCCAGCCTACTTGATAATTGATTAAAAACTTATTATATCTGCAGTTTGAATCTAGTTTTCGATTTGATAGTAATACTTTATTGGGGGGTTGGGGGCGGAGGAGTAATGGAAGTATTATACAAGAAATGAGGCATTCAAATTTATTTTCTATTAGACAAGAATTTATTATAATTTTCTGGTAGCAGAGACACACAAAATCACAAGAAGGCTCCAAATATCTAAGCCACAAAATTAATGACAATGATATCAAAATAATCATACTACAAGTGTGTGCACATTGGATGAACCAAGAAAACATACCATTTATGACGTTTTGTTGGAGGATGCATCACAGAAGCTGGGTGGTCCTTATTTCCAGGATTAATTCCAGCACCATCCACCATAGATGCTGCATCGACATAAGTAGTGTGTCCTAAGGACATTGGAACTAAAATGAATCAAGTTTTCAAATTGATTAGTAAACGAATAGCTTAGGGTACGGAAAAATTGATATCTGTATCCAGAAACTATAATAGTACTCCAATCCAGCAAAATAAACTTGAGTCATACATCAACCATATTCCCAATAAAATAAGTAAAAAAGATCAAATTTGTCTTAACATAAGAAATTACAGTATAAACTAAACTCTAATCAATCAACTCTGTATAGTATTTCAAATCAATCCATGTTCAGCAATATAATGAAAAGTTTTGAACTAAACCTGTAAGCCAATGAAAAACAAAACAAAGATCATATTCTCCTATGGTCATGAGTAAAATGGTAGAGGGAGTGCCAAATTTTAGTTCCATAAAAATGCCAAACTAACATATCACTTTAAGAGCCAAAGATATTTGATTGTTGAATGTTTCAGTGAAAGTCAACAACACAAGTGATAGAAATGGCAAACTGATATATCACTTTATCACCAAGATGCCTTAATGATTGAACAAAACATTTTATAATAAATTCAATCTTGAAAAAAAAAATTTAAAACAAGCAGCAATCCTGGTAAAATGGAGTTTATAAGAAACATGCATAAACTTCTGTGTAAGAATTCCACTGTTTTGAAAGAGAAAACTTACAAAAAAATTGGGCTTTTACCTTTAACCTTGTTTGAAAAGGGAATCACTCTGATTTGACTACTCAGGTGGGATTGTGACAAATCCGAGTCAATATTATCCGTAGACCCAGACCTTCTCTGCTCCCCGACTGCTGAAGCTTGGTCTATGAGGGGTTATGAAGTACAAAAACTAATGTTACAAAAACCTATCATTAGAATGTATTCAGAAAAAGTAAAGGACTCCCTTAAAAGAATAAATCTACCGAAAAAATTCAAAATACAATTTTCAGAAAGGATTAAATGTTTTTAGTCAAACTAAAAAATAAATAAGTTTTGATTTTGGCCCCTGTACAACTTTTCCTATGTTTGTGGTCCCTCTAAAATTACAAATTACCACTTTTGATCTCTAGTATTACATGACACTAATTAACTACTTATGAGTTGAGCTGATTAGAAGAAAAAAAAACTACTTATGTGTTAAGAGCTTCCAAGCGATGCATACTACTAGTGTTGTAATGCAATGTTACCATATGTCACTTAAAAAAAATAAGATTTGTAAAATAAATATTATTCATCTATCTTAAAATAAATACAAGGGACTAAATACAGTGACTTAAAAATTTGAAGGGATGATTGTTGTATACCATCTATTAAAAAAATCAACAGAAGATTAAACTACTGAATACTAAACTAAAGTTATGCTAAAAGCCTTTCAGAAGACATGATTGTTATATACCATCTATAAGAAAAATCAGCAGAAGATTAAACTACTGAATACTAAACTTAAGCTATACTAATATAGTATGGTAACTAAAAATATATTTGCAACTGATTAACTCATATTTTAAGGATACTAGCACAATAAGCTGGTAACTTTTTCTTTTCCTTCCTAGGAGGTTTCCGATTCCCGGTACTGCCATCAAGCTCCAACGGAGTTTGTTCTGTGAGCTTTAATGACCTACAAAGTTCTGAAAATACGAGAGGGTGGGGAAACAAGGTTCAGCATTAGCAACCTTTTAAAAACTGGGGACAAAAAACAAAAGCTGGTAGTAAACTAGCCAGCAACATTTGCAGGTCAATGTGTAACTGAATAATTAGAAAAGCCTCACATACAAAACAGAAAATTTTATTACAAATACAAAAGAAGCCACCAAACCTATATGAGCAGCAAATTGACTTTCCTTAATCGGCTTCTTGCAATTGTTGCAGCATACCTCAAAAAGGATATCAAGCAATCAGTTAGATGAATTTCTCTAGATTATACTTTTTAAAAGCTAATGCCTGCAGATGAAGATATTTACAAGTTATAACATCTAAATCAATTCTATAATTTAGATAGTTGAAATAAAATGCATAAACTGTTTCCAATCTGTGTCAGATGGGCTACTGTGTGCCATCCTGGTGAATATCGCAGTAGAAAAGTAACGAAAAGAAGCAATAATTACTGAACTTAAGGTATACCAAACTATAGGAAGCGATAACAGGTTATAAAAATATTATGCCACATAATATCTGCATGAAACCATATACTAACAGGTTATACCAGTAAAGAAACCACATGAAAGTTTCAGGCCGGACACTTGGGAAGAAGCACATGAATACTAGTCCACTAGCAGACAAGCAAAAGTAGAAACATGAGGCAAACCTTACCAGCTGCAAGGCATCAGTCAGGGGGCTCTCACCATAGACATGCATATCTGGGACAAAATATGTGGAGAAGCATTTTAAAAATCCCAGATGAAAATGACAATTGTCAAAGACCAAAAAACTGGAAAATGAACACAAATTAGGAATTATACTCAGAAAAACGAAATACGATGATAATAGAAAGCTAAGCCCAAAAAACAAAAATCCTCAAAACTAAACATGTTCATTTGACCATTATACTTAGTTCCACTTCGACATAGCACTTGTCTCCGTTGCCCCTAAGAAAATATTTACATTTAAACTCTGTTAGGATAAGCTTCTTAATGAAAACTTAAAAGAAAAGAAAATAAAAAAGATAATACAAAATAAGTTGTTCCATAACTTAAAATTAGCTTATACATAAACTAATCTGTCGAAGTTCTTTCATTTAGCTACTCTAAAAGCTAATTTCAACATTCGCATAAACTAATTTGTAAGTTATGAGAGAGGCTAAAACCATTTTACCTGATTATTTTCTTCTTCTGTAAGTGCTTATTTAAGAAGTTTTTTCCAAGCAGACCCTTATTGATTTTCAGTATGAGACAATCATTACCATTCATTCTTCTACCAATTTAATCACATTGAACTAAATAAATAATGAAGACGATGCATTACTATCTATCAAGGAATCCACAGATTGTCCTACGAAAAGGTTGATTAACAAAACAAAAACAATTTAAACAACCTTCTTCGGGAAGCAAATTTGCTTCGTCTGCCTCAAGTAGTTCTGTACATATATACTCCGCAGTCTTCTTCTGATGGGCAAAGTCTTCTTCAAAGCCATGCACAAACAAATGCTGTTCAATCAGATATTGAATACGAAAGCAAAATCCATAAATTAAATAGTTTAACAGACATGCATTGTCAGTGTAAACTACACTATCAATCGTTCAGAAGTCAAGGTAAGTACAACTTTTAAGATATTTACAATAAAAATAAAAATAAAAATGGCTCTGTGATTTGTGATTAGATAACGATATAAAAAAATGATTTACATTGTCGATGCATATACTATATATAATCCATAATCTATAATAATCAAGGGAATACAATGTTTTTATATATTATGTATACAATGGTTTTATATATTTTGCAAGCTGCTATCAATTATTATTTTCTTTCTTCTTCATTTAACTTCTTTATCTTTTTATTTATTACAGAAAATAAATGGAGCCACTTCTTGTACTAGTTTATTCCAAGAATTAAAAACTATTTGTACCGACCTATTATATTATATTATATTAAATATAAAATATGACGACCAGAATCCAGCAAACAGTGTCAAGCACACCAAGCAGCTAATAGTCACAGAAAGGTAGGGTCTCCAAATACCTGCCACTGTCTGAGAGAAACTCCCGGAAGCAAGAAGCCTTGCCATGAGTTCCATTCTCCCACCTCCCGGGGAACATACCATTGAGAGGAAAAAACAATGCACCTGCAAAACCGATGAACGACATCGAAGTCATTGCATGTTAAGAGCAATGATCAATCTAAGAGCAACACACAAAATTGACGCAACAGAGAGAAGGAATAGAAGTTAACATCGAAAGAATGCTGAATAGGGAAAGCAAGAGAGATAGCAATGAAGGAAGAGTGAGAACAGAGAAAACAGCATTCAATAAACGCGAGAATAGATCGAAAAAAGGAGAATAGGCATACCTCGAAGCGAGAAACGGCGGAATCGGTTAGAGCGCGATGAGAACCCTAAAAATGAGAGGAAGAAATGAGGGAATCGGAATAGAATTTAGGAGTAGAGAGGAGGAGAAAGCAATGCCTGCAGAGGAGAGTGAGTAGGAGGTTGCGATGAGATTGGCAATGGCGGAAGAGAAACCCTAGAAGAGAGAGTGGGAGAAGAATAGGATTTACCTTGTTTTTGTTTCTTTTATAGTTTTTGTTTCTCTTCTCTTCTCTGAGGAGAAGGAGAAGAGGGAGAAGGCAAAAATAGGAAGAGGTTTGAAGGAGCGAGGGGTGTGCGTTTTGCTTCTTCTGCTCCACACTGTAATTCTACTGTACCGTCACTTACCTTTTATATTAATAATATTTAATAATTAATAATTACTACCTTCCCTCCACCGAAATTAAAACAATACTAAAAAATTAATGGTTTGCTAAACCTTTCTATAAGTATTTAATAATTTATTTAATATATGGCTTATAAAAAGTTATACTTTATGAAACTGTAACGTTGGTTACATCATCAGCACATTTTTATGAATAATAAAAACATTGGTTATGTCATCACTACCTATCACAGGTTTCTCTCACTATATAATAGCTACCCAACTTCCATAACACTAACATAAAAACATAAAAAAATGTCATGCCTTTTCTTATCCATAAAAACCAATTAACAAATTCCAATCAACACATAATTCTTTAAGATCTAAATTAAACAAAAAAAAAAATAGAGCAATGACAATTTTAAAAGATGATAAATGAATTTTAATTTATTAATATTCTAGTTTTTTCAACAATTAAGTATTAAATATTCAAAAAATTAAAGTATTGGTTTGAATTATTTTTCATAAAATAATGTAATGTTATTTATAACAATGGATGTTTATGATAACTTCAAATTCTCACAATTTTTAAAGCTAATTTCACCAGTACATATTAATTTAAAACATTTAATTGACAGTTGACAGATATTCAGTATAATTATTGAACTATATTATGGTATCAATTAAGTATATCTCAATAGTATAAAATATACATCATCAGAGGTATGGGTTCATGTGAGTAAAGGAAATTGTTCCAACCAACCTTTTATTTTAAACAAACAAAAAGTTGAAAATATTTTAAAATGATAACAAATTAATTGAAAAGATGATACTTTACAAATTAACCCAAATTGTTAAGTTATGGGGTAACGTATACATAAAAATTTCAATAATATATTAATTCCGCAAAAAGCAAAAATGATGAATTTATTGATTAAAATTGTTAATATTTTAAAATTTTATTTAATATTTATACTATTTAAATATATTATTAAATTAATTATATGTAAAGGAAAAAATTGTACTTGTCTAAAAATATATTAAATTAGCTTGCCAATTTTATAAAAATTGTTTCGGCCTACCTATCTCACCTGTGAATTGATCAACCTTCATTCTATTTGGCCCACACATATTACAGATTTAGGTTGTCCCATATTATTCTATTGTGGGTCTGCAAACTCACAAACATTACACCCCTACTATGTTATTCCATCTTTTGTTTCCTGTGTCTCTCTTATTTGTGAACAGTAATCTTCATATTTTGTTGAATTAATGCGTATTGTTTTATATTAATTTTAATTAATTTATTCTCACATAACTAGATATAATCTTATAAATTTTTATATTTTTCATATAATAAAAGCTAAATTAAACCCTTCATGCTAATAAAATTATAAGTTTTTAAATTTAAATTTATTTTTATAAATAAAAAATAAAGAATTCAAATTCAAATGTTTTACTTTTTTGAAGTTTAAAATTCTCTGTTCGAATATAATCTAAGAGTATTTTGTTTTTGTTTTAATTTAATCTTCTATCTTTAATTAAAAATATATATATTCATTTTCAGTTTGTATATAGTTTCCAAATATTGATGTAAGAAAGAAAAACATTTGTAGTATTTGACGACGAAAACACATTAGATGTTGTAACTATGTGTCCGCATTTTCTTTTATATTATCTTATTTTAATGAGTCAAAAATATACTATTCTAATTCGATGTATTTATTTAAATAAAGATATGTGTATTCTATTTCGTGTATTTAATTTGTAATATATAATTTGAATGAAAACACTATTAAAAGATAATAAATATGAGAAAAAAATGTAATTTTTATTATGAAGTAGTATTATATAGTTTTTTTTTAATGAAGTGATTTTTTTCTTCACTGTTTTTTTTTTCTTTTATCATCATATACCTAATAGTTTTGAGATTCAAAAGATTAAAATTTTAAATTATAATCAAATAACAAAATAGGAGCATACTAAATGAGGAAATTCTCATGTAGTGTGATATATTACTATAGATAGTATATCATAGATGATACAAATATTTTATAATATAAAATAATTTAAAAAGGTAACATTTTTTAAATCATATAGGAAAAACTAAATATAAATAAATAAACTTAAGATGTTTATTATTTCACATATTCAATTGTGGTAGGGTTGAATGACACTACAAGAGTCACCCGATCCAACATGAATAGTCTAGAACTATTTTTTTATCAGGCTAATGTTTTGCAACATATAATTCTTAATCGATTATTACACAATAATAAAAGAAAAGAGAGAATATGATGCATGATATTGATTATTAGTACAAAGGAAAACATACGAGAAATTGGAGAATATCCAAGTTTTAATAAACTCGCTCGTGCGAACATATTAAAATAATCATTTTTTATAAATTTGAATAACAGTATCATTTATATATTCAGAAATACTGGCTGAATTTTAATACCATTCACAAATATAATTTATAATCTTGGTCCAAATTATTTGAACCAGCCCAAATATCTTCCTACTTGCTTAACCCTGACCCAATCAAGTTTTTTTGCTTTCTGCACTCCATACTAACAACAGAAAAACTACAATACCCTCTCTCTCTCTCACCACGCTGCTACTATGGTCATTACCGTCACTGTCTCTTCTTCTTCTTCTTCTTTCCTGTACTTTCTCCACTGCATTCTTTGAGAGGAAAAAGGAGAGAGAGGGAGGAAAAGAGTAAAACATCGGATTTGGTGAAAAGCTCCTTGTGGAAACTATCTCCTATGTTCTCGAAAACATTCATATGTTTTCGGAAGGTTTATTTGAAAAGCTGATTATTCTAAAAAATATTTCTTACGTTTGAAAAAGTTTATTTTGAAAAGTTTATTTTAGAAAACTAAAGCATCTTATATATTCCAAAATACTGTTAAAAATATTTTCAGAAACCTTGTTCCAACAAATTTCTGATAAGGCGTTCCAAAAATCACTGTGACAAAGGGTAAAATGATTATTTAAAAAAATTATAGGAGTGCAATTAATAATCAAGAGGTGCAGGTAGCAAGAGCTCCTACCAATTGTTAAAAACAACCTTTTTTCTCAAAGTATATATTTGCTTCAGTACTCTCTTTTTTTTTTTGTTGATAAAGTTGCTCACAGAAAGCATATCTTTAACATAATACGAAATATATTTTCGTTTTGAATTCGAGTGTAACTTTCCAATACAAAAAAAGGTGACCATGTATTTTCATTTTAATATTTTCTTTTTAATTTTTACATCAGTTGATTCCAGAATTTGAAAGAAAGGAGAGGGAAGAGGTTAAAACTAAACTTTTCTGATTTATTTTAATTCAGCAAATATTAGTTTACTTTTCATTTCTTCTATCATTATAATTATTAAAGTGCAGTAACATATTAGTAGTTTTTTTTTTTTTTTTTTTTTCTTAAAACC
>Ga0209489_101343_pt1 | contig 50331 bp, 29 predicted proteins | sample SiratrowhiteBW_FD_187527 | JGI IMG/M metagenome (GOLD analysis project Ga0209489, IMG submission 187527) | Root nodule microbial communities of legume samples collected from California, USA - Siratro white BW (SPAdes) (version 2) | ecosystem: Host-associated > Plants > Roots > Nodule | place...
TGTATTATATATATATATAAAAAAATATATATATATATATATATATATATATATATATATATATATATTATAAATTTAGGTAAAATTATTATTGCATTCTATACTTTGGTCGTACTAAACAAAGCAATAGTTGTAAAAGAAAATAATGAATCTATATTAAAAATTTAAGTCAAATTATTCATGCATTATATATTTTAGTAACATTAAATAAATTAACGAGACTTTTATAAATAAAAAAATTAATAATTTATTACAAACATATACTTTAAATATTAAGTTGCAGTAAAAAGTAGTGAAGCTAGTGTCGCATCCTTACTTTTTTTATTTTTTATTTTTATCTTCTGACTGTAATAGTTATATAAATGACAAATTTATACATTAATATAAAAATAACCATACTCGTATACTATATGATAATAATATTTATTATTTTTAAATATTTCTTTCAATTGTTCTTGAATTTTGAATCTCTTAGATAAAGCACATGTTAAATGTCTACCTCAACTCAACTATTTTACTCAAGGATTTCAAACACTTCATATTATGAATTTATTAATTTTATTTATAAAATATGTTCATAAGTTAATCATAATTTCAATTCAATAGTATATTGAGATATATCTACTTTAACTATAACTCTAGCCAACTTTATGTGAAAACATTAAAAGTCTAAACTTTTTCAACTCTCTTATTAAATGGATTAATGCAAAATTAGGTTGCTTTATTAATGAGTTGGAGATAATTGAAGAGTTAAGAGTCAACTTGAAAATTCTAAATATCACAAGTTCAACTTCATGGAATAAAAAAAAAAATATCATAACCATATTCAAATTAGTACTTCCAAAAAAATTACAACATTTTTTTTTATATCTAACATTAATAAATTTTAAAAATTATAAAAAAAAAAATCATACAAAACAACAGTATCACAAGTTTTGGCTCATCCTTAACTCTAAGAACGAAAATTGTGACCAGTTATTTCTCTTCAGACAATAACTTAGAACCACAAACATTCGAAACACTTTCAAATATAATTGTACATAAACCAAGAGCAATAGCACTATGAAATCTATAGGTCATAATGTTAAGAATAAAGGACTATTATTTCATTTTCAATGTTTAATGAATCAAATGATCATATTCTTATTAACTTTGTTAGTTATAAATTAATGGTGTTAACACGATAATATTCTTATTAATTATTGTTACTTATGAATTAATAGTGCTAATGATAATTTGAATAGTGTTAGATGTGAATATATCTACAAATATCTAATCAGTTTGTATAAATATTACTACAAATATTTGAATCAACATTGTTAATTCAAAAGTAATAAAATTAATATCAGGATAAAATTTAAATTTAAAAATGATGTTAAAAAAGTCACTAATTTTTTTTTAAGGTATTGATTCAGTAAAAACTAATTTTGAAAATAACAAAAACTTCTTTAACTCCAATTTATTTACTTCGTAATTTGAGTATGTAGAGATGTGGTATGATTAAATTCTAGGAGAAGATATATTTTTATTTTATGTTGTTTAATTCTATTAATCAACATTAGACAAATAAATACTCATTATTTATAAGTAACTAGTGTTATGTAAGGATATTTTATTATTAGAGAAATGGAAACAATAAATTTACATCATTACTAAAAAATTAGTCCACTTCCATTAATAAATTATTTAACTTGAATGGATCGGATTAGACTGAGTCATTCAAAATATTGTGAGACTCCTTTAATAGTGAATAAAAATGAAAAATGTTATTAAAAAATTGTCTAAGTTATTTGACCTCATATTATTATTATTTATTATTAGTTTGTTCTTTTTAATTTATACAAATATATTAAAAAGATGAACAAACCATTTTGCTCATCAATGGTCTATGAAATTCATACCCCATAGAAGATTCTATCTGACTAAGTATGAGTATCACAAACATCAGCTACTTAAAATTAAAGACAAGTCTTTAATATAAGATTTAAAAAAAAAAAAAATTAAAGACATCTTTGTTGTCAATATAATTTTGTAGTGAGAAGAGGATATAGTGTGTGAATAGAAAGTACTTTAGGTATTATCAAGATTTGATAATGTGAAAAATAATTGAGGGAGGTGGAAATAGCACCTCTAATTCTTAGCTGCTTAAATGGATGGGATTATTATTTTTTTTTTGGGTCAAAAACATTTTAGATTATGTAATTTAAGAATTTATTTCAAATTCAGCAATCAATAATTCAAAAAGGTTTTCTATAATGTAATAAAATCTAAAATATGTGTTTAAATCTAAAAATATATTTCATGTTACACAACTTAGGAACATAGTATGAATTGTGCAATGTAAAACATGTCTGTGAATTCAAAAAATAAAAAATATATTTTAAATTGTATAATTTAAAAATGTATTATAAAATTATATAATATGAAAATATTTCTAAATTATATAGCCTGAAAATATAATTTAAAATATATTTTTATAAATTATATAATATAGAAATCTTGAATATATTTAAAGATTAAAAGATGTTTTAAATTATATATTTTAAAATGTATTTCTAAATTTGAAAATATTTATGAATCATGGAACTCAAACATGTTTTTAGATTAAGAATCTTAAAATCTAAAATGGGTGTTTCTTTTTACTTCTCCAACACACTCAATGATAAATGAAAAAAAAAAAAACAGTTACATTTTTTTATAGTAGTTGATGACTGGGATTTAACTATTTTTTTATTATTTTTTCTTCTTATTTTCTGTTTAGGTTAATTTATTATGATTATTTTGTATTCTTATAATTAGTTTAGATTGATAATAAATATCATATTGAAGTTAAATTGTTTACATTAGTCACATTACAAAAGTAGAAAAAATATAAAAAGATAAAATTTTAATTGCAAAATCAAAGTTATCTACATTCAAAATACTAATAAATTACTATCATTAAGAAAAGTACATTTCCAAAGCTGAGTACCAAAATTTCATGAACAAAGAAATAGGGAGGGCTAGAAGCCAAGTGGTAAAAGACTTGAAGTTAGTGACACTTGAGAAAATTTACTATTGAAGCATTCACATATTTTGGTCTTTGGCATATATATGAAGTGGTTAGGGTGACATTTTTTTATTGGACGTGGATTCAGTAATGGTGCCAACGTTTGTTGCTTCCTTCAAACTCGTTTCTGACTCACCAGAAAAAATAAATAAGCAAGATCGTAATTATACTGTGTATTTAATGTCTTTTTTAAATATATATTTGTTTATTTTCATGTTGCTTTGTTGAAATTTGAGATATTGATTAAGAGATTTAAATTTAAAATCAAAGAGAAGTGATACTTAGAGAGAAAGTATAAATGAAATGTGTAAAGAAAAAAAAAAGTTTTGACTATTATTTAGAAGGTGATAAGATATAAGAAAATAAATAAGGTGGTCTTTCATATACTAAAAGATATATTAAAAAGTAAAATATGTATAAAACAGAAAGAAAATATTTATATATATATATATATATATATAGGTATAGTTAATATTATACAATAATTATGGTCTAATTGAGTTTAATTTCAAATTTAACTTAAAAGAATTCCTGATCCAACATGTAAGACAATATATTAGATGTTGGATTATCTTTTGAGTCAATTGGAAAGAAAAGTCAAATCAGTTTATTTGGGTTAGATTAAGTTATAAGAGACAGTATACACCCATGTTTGATAGTGGATAAATAACCACTTTAAATATAGATAAAATTAAAATAAACTAAATATTTAGCTATAAGTAAAATTTAAAGCTATAATTAAAACTATTTTGTTAATTTAAAAATAGTATAATTATAACTGTATTACTTTAAAATAATGGAATCTGTTAAAATCTGTTAATATAAATTATAACTATAGTAGTTATATTTCGAATAAGAGTGTTTTCAACTATGAAATTTTTTTTAAAAGTTTGTCTCAGGAAAAAAATTTTGAAGATTTTGTTTTAATCTTTTGTATCTTTTTAATTTATTATTTTCAATGCTTTTAGTTTAAACTTTAATTTTCTTATATATTTTAAGTTAAATCAATGATTAATAATAATATTATATCATAATATAAAATATTTATTGTAAATTTAAAACGTAACTTCTAAAAACTAAAAATATTAATTTATCATAAAAAAAAACTAATAATATATATATATATATATATATAGTATGGAAGCAAAATGGATTTCTAATTATTTTCAAATACAGTTTTAAAATATATAACATTTATATCAGGTGATCATGTAAATTAAGTTTGTTTGTGTGATTTAACTCTTCACCATAAAAAGATAAGAGTAAATATGTTTGTATTTACTGATTTGAAATAAGATGTAGATGCAGAAATGCTGGACATGTCACATGTTTATCATTGGAAGGTTGTGGAGAAAGGAAGAGAAAGATAGTTGGCAATTATGTAATTAAACAAATAGTTTTTTGTTTTTTATTGTGACAGATGAAATCTTCCAGAGATTTCCCATGTCAGAGATTCATGATGACTTTATGCATGCAAGATTCCTGACATGCACAGAGGAATCATTTGGTTCTGCCTTCCTGTTTACATCATTAAAATTGAATGAATGTTGAAGAATCAGTTAGTTATACAAATTGAATTCTTGGAGCTCGAATTGTATGTTGTGGTGTTTTTGTTAACAGGAGCTTGAGGTCTAAATACTTTGCAAGTTGGTGTTGTGAAGCCATTCGTGGTGGTGGAAGGTGGTGGCGACGTGGAGGTGAGGTTCGTGAAAGAGTTTTGCGTTGCTTATATACATTAGGTGAGTAATTGATTATCCTAATCAATTTCAGGTAATTTTTTTCATAAAATGAGAGATAATCAATTATGTTGATCAAATATGTGTGTCATGTGAGTGATAATCGGTTTTGTTAATCGATTATGGGTCTGTAACATGTATTTTCTCTTCGTATTTGTGTGATTGATCTTTGTATGCATCAATATTGTGATAATAGTGTGACTCTTGTTTGCAGGTAGACAGTGATGATTTCGGTGAGTTTGATTGGTAGTGTGATTAGTTTTTGGTTTGTTGAGTTTCGTGGTATGATGAGTTCATTTAGGACTACCATTCTGACATGGTTGATTAGGTGTTCAGATTTGATTTGATTCACCATCTTAGGATGGTTTAATAGATTCTTATGGTTGCAAGTCTATTATTGAAAAAAGAGATTTGTTGTTATGTTGTTATTTTTGTATCTGTGTTGAAGCAAATTCTATGTTAAATTAAAGCTTGAACAAGTAAGTTGTAAAATACACATGTTATATTAAATGGTAGTGTATGATTTTTGCTCAAAATTATTAATTACAATTTGAAATTATTTAAAATTTGCATTACTTAAAAACTATAATTTAGCTATATGTGATTATAACTTATTTAGGTTATTTAGAAACATAAAGTAATTTAATTATAATTTATTTACGAATTAATTTCATTTGTAATGTCATAAATATTTTAATTATATATAATTAGTAATTTATAATTTGAATATTAGTTAATTATTTAATAAATTTAGGAATATAATTTATAATTGTAATTTCATGTAATTAAGAATTGAATTTATTTAGAAATTTATTTTATTTATAATATCATAAATATTTTGGATTAGATATGAATACTAATTTATAATTGAACTATTAATTAATTATTTAAAAATTTAAGAAATATAATTTATAACTGTAATGTAATTTGATATATGATGTCATAATTATCTATGATTTTGCATAATCAATATTTAGGATTTCCAAATAATGAAGATTTTAATTTATTTAGGGTTTTATTTTATTTATAATCTCATAAATATTTTGGGTTAAATAAAATTACAAATTTAGAATTGAAATATTATTTAATTATTTAAAAAATTTCAAGAATATACTTTATAACTCTAATTTGATATATAATGTCATAATTATCTAAGATTTTGTATAATATGTATTAGGATTCTAAATAATGAAGATTTTAATTTTAATAGGAGTTTAGTTTATTTATAATCTCATATATATTTTGGATTAAATATAATTACTAATTTAGAATTTAAATATTGTCTAATTATTTTAAAAAATTAAGGAATATACTTTATAACTCTAATTTGATATATGATGTTATAATTATCTAAGATTTTTGTATAATAAATATTCAGGATTAGAAAATAATGAATATTTTAATTTATTTAGAATTTTTGTTTCATTTATAATGTTATAATTATTTTGTAATTTAAAATTTAAATACTAGTTAAAATTTTTAAAAAATTAAGGAAGATAATTTATAAGGCGTAAAATTATGTATTATGTCAATATAATAATAGTAATAACAATAATTTAATATTTAAATAAAAATAATATAATGATAAAAAAACTACTCTTAAAATAATACTTTTTTAACTTTACTTATTTTACACTCGATATCTATTTTTTTAGTTATTATGTAGCATATATATAAATAAAGTAATATATATATATATATTATAAATTTAGGTAAAATCTTTATTGCATTCTATACTTTGGTCATATTAAACAAAGCAATTGATGTAAAAGAAAATAATGAATTTATATTACAAATTTAAGTCAAAACATTCATGCATTATATATTTTTAGTGACATTAAATAAATTAAAGAGACTTTTATAAATAAAAAAATAATAATTTATTACAAACATATACTTTAAACATTAAGTTGCAGTAAAAGGTAGTGAAGCTAGCATCCTTACTTTTTTTTATTATTTTTTTAGAAAATATTTTTCAAAATATAAAATTATATTTTAGAAAATATTTTCTAAAATTATATTCCAGAAAGCTTTTTTCAAATATAAATTTTGTGCTCTAAAAAATATTTTTAGAAAACTCGTTTTTATTTAAAAAATAATTTTAATTTTTTTTAAAGTGATGGAATGAAGATCACAAGTGAGGGGTTGCCATAAGTTTTTGCCTAAATTCTTTTGGCATCTTCTTGCCTTCTTCTTACATTTAATTGATGTGTAAATAATTTAATAATTTATTTCAAATTTTGTAATCAAAAATTCAAAAGGGTTTTCTATATTATATAATCTAAGAAATATATTTTATATAATCTAAATTATGTTTTTAATCCAAAATTATATTTAAATTATATAATCTATGAAATCGTATACTGAATTCTATAATTTAAAATATATTTTTAATTTAAAAACATATTCTAAATTATATAATTTTAAAATATTTTTAAATTGTGTTATCTGAAAATACATTTCAAATCACGCAATTTGAAAATATATTTTATAAATTATATAATATAAAAATATAGAATATATTTTTACATTACATAATATAAATTTATTTCTTAATTTGAAAATATTTATGAATCATAAAACTCTGGACATGGTTTTAGATTAAGGAATCTTAAAATCTAAAATAAGTATTTTTCACTTTTCCAACACCCTATGAAAGTGCACAAAATAGATAAAAAACAATTAATTTTTTTATAGTAGTTAATGAATTGGGTTTAACTGATTTATTTTTTTGTTTTTCTTCTTATTTTCTGTTTAGGTTAATTTATTATGATTATTTTGTATTCTTATAATTATTAGTTTAGATTGAGAATAATATCATATTGTAGTTAAATTTTTTACATAAGTGATATAAGAAAAGTAAAAAAAAAAGTAAAATTTTAATTACAAAATCAAAGTTATCTACATTCAAAAAACTAATAAATTACTATCATTAAGAAAAGTACATTTCCAAAGCTGAGTACCAAAATTTCATGAACAAAGAAATAGGGAGGGCTAGAAGCCAAGTGGTAAAAGACTTGAAGTGACACTTGAGAAAATTTACTATTGAAGCATTCACATATTTTGGTCTTGGCATATATATGCATGTGAAGTGGTTAAGGTGTCCCTTTTTTACTGGACATGGATTCACTAACGGTCCCAACGTTCCTTGCTTCCTTCAAACTCATTTCTGACTCACCAAACAAAAAAGCAAGAAAGATTATTTAATATCTTTTTTAATATATATTTGTTTATTTTTTATTTTTTCTAAATTTGAGATATTATTTAAGAGATTTAAATTTAAAATCAAAGAGAATTGATACTTAGAGAGAAAGTATAAATGAGATGTGTGAGAATAAAAAATAGTGGTTTTTCATAAATTATAAAATATATTGAGAAGTAAAAATATGTATATAAGAGAAGATTTAAAAAAATATGTATATTTCATAAAAATATGTAATTGATCAATTTGTTTAAATAAATAAAATAATATTATGAAATGATATTCTTTTAATAGTTTATTTAACATGAGATTGTTCTCACTTAACAAGGACACTGAATTCATGCTGATCTCAGTACATTAAATGTCTGAAAAGAATTTTTTTTTCTTCACATGCTGATCTCACCTTTTCATTCATTCATGAATGCAATTTATTACATGTACACGGTTTTTTTTTATTTCTCTATATTAGTTTCAAAATTTATTCTATAAGTTAATGCATAAATAACATCTATATAATAATCACATTTAAATTAAATAAAAAAGAGAAACCTTATTTTTTAATTATTATACTTAAAAATAATGTCTTCTAATCTTTATATATATATATATATATACACACTAAATTAAATGATTGTAAGTATAAAGATTAAAGATAAATTTTGTACAATTATAACATAAAAAAAAAAAAAAGAAGTAATCCCAACATTTACTATGATGTTTTAAAATTATATACGTTACTATTTTATTTAAAGACTTTATGAGCCGACATAACTACCAAATGTGCAAGAACACCATTGTATTTGGTCTCATGCCAAATTTATCCAACCATTTGTGCGTTCCTATCAAGTGAATCAACCATCATTATTGGAGAATTTTCAAAAAAATGAGAAAATTGCACTAGCAAACTAGAAAGGGAAAAAGGGGCACTGAAAAAAAGTCTTTTTCTTTTGAAAAACCTTGTTTTCATTCTCACTGTGTCAAGTTTCTTGATTCAAGTATGGCAAAAGACAAAGAAAACAAAGTTTCTTGATTAAGGAATTCTCTTTCCCTTTCAAACACAACCGTTGAAGTGTTATGTTCACTCTCACAACATGTTGTTTTTATCTGTAGCGGTAGCTTTAAGAAAGGGAAACTTAAACAGAAACCCCAAGTGTGAGACAGTGATATGTAGCAATAAAAATGTGCAGGTTCATAACAACCATTAGGTGAGACATAACTGGAACTACAAGAGAATTCCCTGGAAGGTTCTTCCTACAATATTATACATTCAATGCCTTGGCATTGTGCCACTCAACAACTCTTGATCTATAAAACTTTTGTCACTGAAAGTTTCTTGGAGCCAGTTGTCGTAGTTGATAACCTCAAACACATATTCAGACAATGAGGCTTGTAGTCTCAGCTCTTTGTGTTCTTGTGTTATTCTCTTGTGCAGGTGAGATACAAATTTCACCATATGTAGATTTTGTTTCACTAACACATGAATATTCAACTAATGTTATAACTTTTTGCTGTCTCAGTTGCTTATGATCCTTTGGATCCAAACGGAAACGTAACAATCAAATGGGATATCATGTCTTGGACACCAGATGGCTATGTGGTAACACACACTGCATTGCTACTTGTTTTCTATTTAAGTGTGTTTGTATGATTGTTTGCAAAATTGATTTGCATGCAATGTTTTTATCCAACTTAAAAGTTACTTAGAGTTGCTTCAATTCAATCAGTTTTGAATCCAAATATCAATTTCTTAATGTAAAACCAAACACGGAAATATATATCTGAAATCATGTTATTTAATATTTCAAATCCAAACATACATTAATTGGATGTTTGGTATAACTTTTATATGCGTGAATTGTATTAAACGTGGATTTTAAGCCTAACTCTATTTTATAAAATCGGCTTGTAAGGTAAGATTTGCATACACTTATAAATTATTGAAAAATCTTTTTTTCAATCGATGTAGAATTTCCAACACAGATTAAAAACCAATGAATTCACCTGACTTATGTCTATTGCATTTTCCATCAGGCTGTGGTAACAGTTCACAATTTCCAAATGTTTCGGCACATCATGAGTCCTGGATGGACCTTGGGATGGACATGGGCCAAGAGAGAAGTGATTTGGTCCATGATAGGAGCTCAAGCCACAGAGCAAGGAGATTGCTCTAGGTTCAAAGGCAACATACCTCATTGCTGCAAGAAAATTCCCACAATTGTAGATCTACTCCCTGGTGTTCCTTACAACCAGCAATTCTCAAACTGCTGTAAGGGTGGAGTGGTGGCTGCATGGGGCCAAGATCCTTCACAAGCTATCTCATCCTTCCAAATCAGTGTAGGCCAAGCAGGTACCACAAACAGGACAGTTAAACTCCCCAAGAATTTCACTCTCTTGGCTCCTGGACCAGGCTATTCCTGTGGCCCTGCTAAGATTGTTCCTTCCACACTTTTCCTTACGCCTGACAAGCGCCGCAAGACTCAAGCACTAAGTAAGATCTCTAACCTCACAATTTCAATTTGATCACCAACTTCCAACATTAACAATTCTCAAAAGTCTCATTTTTCTTTGTCTTATGCAGTGACATGGAATGTTACCTGCACATACTCCCAGTTCCTGGCAAGAAAGAATCCAAGTTGTTGTGTATCTTTGTCATCCTTCTATAATGAAACCATTACCCCTTGTCCCTCTTGTGCCTGTGGCTGCCACAACAAGAAGAATTGTGTCAAGTAAGTTTGATATGGAAAAGTGATGACCTTAAGAAATATTCTAGAGTAAATTACATTTATATTCATTTCTAACTTCATCTTAAAATCAATTTTCATTGTCTTGAGGTGAAGTTACACAATAGTATTCCTTTCATTATTTCCTGAATTGTTTGGAAAACATCATACTGACATCTTTATTTATGTGAGGAATACATTACACCATGTAACCTTAGCTTTCTGTAAACGTTAAAATAGTAAAAGGGTCATGCACAATCTGAAGAAATCTGTTAATATGTGTTCTATAAATTAATAGTGAATTTCGAATAACTGTTGTCACTGTTGGTGTGGTATGCAGGAGTGACTCCAAAATTCTCAGCATGGTGGGTCTTCACACTCCCAAGAAAGACAATGAACCATTGCTACGGTGCACTCATCACATGTGTCCAATCAGGGTTCACTGGCATGTCAAGGTTAACTATAAGGAGTATTGGAGAGTCAAGATTGCCATTACAAACTTCAATTACAGGATGAATCACTCCCTCTGGTCTCTTGCTGTTCAGCATCCAAATCTTAACAATCTAACCCAAGTTTTCAGTTTTAATTACAAGCCTCTTCTTCCCTATGGTTCCATAAGTGAGTGCAAGCACATCAATCTTTATTAGCTTCTATTATATAACTTTAAGAATGGTGTATTCAAACATGTTATTATGCATGCAGATGACACTGGCATGTTCTATGGCATGAAATACTTCAATGATCTTCTAATGGAAGCTGGACCAACTGGGAATGTCCAATCAGAGTTGCTTCTTCAGAAGGACAAGGATACATTCACATTCAAGCAGGGATGGGCTTTTCCTCGCAAGATCTACTTTAATGGCGATGAATGCATGATGCCACCGCCTGACACATACCCATTTCTACCTAACTCAGCACCTCCAAGTCTGATTACCTCCCCAGCATCTATTCTCTTACTGCTCTTCTCTTTAGCAGTTTGGTGAACTAGTGCATAGTGTGTCAGAATTTTGTGAAAATTTTGAAACCATGTATACCTTCTCAATTATAACGTGACAATAGGCATGAATACTCAAATTCTTTGGAAACACCAAGTCAATTTCATGGCTGTGTTTTCCTGACATGAGCACCAGGGATGCTGAATGTAAATCTCAACAGTAGTTTTGTCCGAATCATAGAATCCTGATGCTGTTACCGCAATGCCATAATGAATAATTCACGCCTTTTAGTCTGTTCCTTTGGACTACATGCATATTTGGATGAGCGCTTTGAATTTTAGTGAAAATTTATTTCAAAGAAATACAATTTATGTTTAGAAGTTTATGATTAAAACAACAGTCATTTTGAATGGTCATACCTGAATAAAAACACGCAGGAACATGCAGCAAAAATAAATACATGTATCAAAGACACACTAAATGAATAACCACCTCCCAAAAAATACACTGATGATTCCAAGGTAGCTGCAAAGAATAAACAATGATCATTTCAAGTACAGACTTGCGTTTTTGAATTACTCCATTTATTGTGTACCTTTAAATATTTCTTATACTTACAGAACCAACTATGGATCTAAAATGAATAAACACATCATTACACTATAACATTTAGAAATCACAATGTAGTAGCAAATTCAATCGCCCCATAAGCTGAAACTTCGAAACAAATCATGGGGCAACAAAGCTACTAATGAAATTTTCTCTGGATGTCTGACTCCATCTTGGTTCAAATCCCAAATTGGTATCCCAAAATTGAGTCAAAAACTTGTCACATTGAGGATTTTTCATGACAGACTTGAGTGTGGCATGCATGGGAACTTTAAGCGTATGCATGCAATACTAAGGCCACCAAAGAGGTCATCATCAAAACAAGCAGGGAAACCTCTTGCTTGGAACCAGCATTAGGTAACCATGGATAAGCATCAGGTGGTGGCATCACACAAACGTCACCATTGAAATAGACTCTCCGAGGGAAGGCCCAACCCTTGTCAAAAGTGAAAGTTGATTTATCCTTTTTGAATAGTAGCTCTGACTGTACATTACCAGCAGGACCAGCTTGATTGAGAAAATCATTGTAGAACTTAACTCCCCAAAGCATTGCTGTATCATCTGTTAAAAGCAACACAGATCAATTACTTTTGCTGCTCCACAAAAAAATACATGTTCTATGGTGAAAACAAGAATATGTTGCTCTTGCAGTAATCATCACCAGAATGTTTAGAATGCCAGTTTCAAGTATTTGTACATTTCAAAGGTGGATCAAAATATTTTAAAACATAGATTATTAAAAGAAAAATATATTTGAGAGAAAAATGTTTAAAACTATAATGGATGTATGCAAATGTCCTCTAATACATAGGAGTGGAGGAGAAAATGTATATTATAATGAAAAAAATAAAAAATTGAGCAAGTTTTTTGAGAAGAAAACAAAATTACGATCAATTACTTTGAAAGTATATGCAATTGAGTTTTGAAAACAAAATGAGGTAGTAATTGATAAATAAAGCATTTTAAAAAGTATGCAAATAAAGTATTAAGAAACAGTGAGGCTACATGTCTTGAAGAAGAACAAACTCAGATTACAATAGAAGATAGTCTAACACTCAAGAAGTTGGACTCTTAATATATTAATAGGAAATTTACTGCTCAAGAAATTTGACAACTCCTCATAGTCCTACACTACATTCAATTTTTGCTTTGCTTTTCCACGTGTATCCTATCAGACACTGCATTCAATTAAGTTAAATATTATGAGTATTCTATGTATCTAAAGTTGTGAGTCCTTGAAAGATCACACTTACTTATTGATCCGTAGGGAGTTATTGGCAGGTAGTTGAAACTGAAAAGCTGGGTGAGATTGTCGAAGTTTGGATGTTGAATAACCAAGTTCCAATCAGAATAATTCATCCTGTAATTGAAATTAGTAACAGTGACCTTCACACGCCAGTACTCCTTGTAGTTAAGCTTAACATGCCAGTGAACTCGGATAGGACACATATGGCGGGTACATCGAACCAAAGGTGTAATACTATGTCCAGGGTTGGAAACAACTGATGCTAGATGTGGTGAATCTGGACTGCAATGATATGAAAAAAAGGACATGTGATGTTATCATACACTTTTTATTTCTGTTAAGAAAAAAATCAGTGCACCAAGCATTAAAACCTACTTTACACAGTCCCCTGTATGTGATGCGTTGCCCTGGCAGCCACATGCACACGTAGAGCAAGGTACAATAGTATCATTATAGAAGGATGACAGCGAGACACAGCAAGTGGGAGTTCTCTGAGCAAGAAATTGTGAATATGTGCATGTCACATTCCATGTCACTGATAAATCAGAGCAATGTTAAGTTCAAACTAAATTGATGGATCTTGCTAATTTGAAGTAAAAACTCAGAACAACTGTTAACTTAGGTTCTATTTGAACAAGCTTCTCAGTAAGAACTTATAGGAGAAGAAAATAAGAATTAGTTGTGTTTCCATCATAAGCAAAAATCAACTTATGCAGCTCAATTTTTTGAAAAGTTAAATGAGAGAGCTTCCATGAAAGTAAGTGTGTACAAGTAGGAAAAAACAATTCATTTTACCTTCCTTGTTTATTCTCTTATACTGTTTATGGAAAACTTTATCTAAACATGACCTTAAACCAGTTTAAAATATTACCAGAGAACCGGATTTTAGCACTAACAAAAACTACAAGAAATAGACAATTAACTGACAAGTGTGGAAATGAACATAAAAGTCCAATAACTTACTGAGAGCTTGGGTCACTCTTCTTTTATCTGGTTGTATGAATGCAGTTGGTTCCACAATTTTTGCCGGGCTACATGTGTAACCTGGTCCTGGTGCTTTCAAGGTGAAACTTTGTGGCAGTTTGACAGTTTTGTTAGTGGTACCAGCACTACCTACACTGACTTGAAAGGCTGCAACTGCTTTGGATGGATCCTGAGCCCATGAGCTGAGTACACCACCTTTGCAGCAGTTTGCAATTTGTTGATTATAAGGTGTTCCGGGAAGTAAATCTACAACTATTGGGTCCTTTTTACAGCAATGTGGGATGTTACTCTTAAATCTTGAACAATCCCCTTGTTCAGTTGTCTGACCTCCCACCATGCTCCATATTACCTCCTTCTTGGCCCATGTCCATCCTAGTGACCACCCCGGCGCTGAGATATGGCGATATTTTTGGAAGTTGTTCATTGTAACAACAGCCTGTCCATTCAATTGTTTCTTAGATATATAGTAACTAATTGAACAAAAATAAGCCAATCCATTCTAAATGGCTCTAGCCAATAATATAAATAAACTCATGTTTATACTTGCTTTTATTCAGTCACAAGAGTTTTACAACTTGCATGGTAAAAACTGAACAAAGTCTTGAATCTTCTGTGAAAATTGGCTAGGAATGTAATTTGAAATTCAAATCCTATCATATTCCTAAATGGAACGAGAGGAATGCTAGCAAGTACAAAAACACTCTTTGCTAATTGGAATTCATGTAGGACTCAATAAATACAAACTGTGATCACACAATTTTAATGGATGCCATATGAATTTCAGTCAATGGTGGAAGGTGACAGAGAACATGTTGCTTTCATTTGTATGAGAACAGAATGATTTTGCTTCTCTAGCTTTTAAGGAAGATATACTATCCAAGTAAGAACTGAAATATAACATGAGATGCAACTGATGTGAACATGCAGATCCATCACAAAAGATGAACCTCGCTAGTAGACAGAAAAAGAGCCAAAAACATAGGTTATTTGCTTCTGATATTAATAGGTGACATTGTAAAAGAATGTGCTTACAACATAACCATCAGGTGTCCAACTTATAATATCCCATTTGATTGTGATATTTCCATTTGGATCAAGTGGATCATAAGCTTCTGAAAGATAAACAGTAAAACTCAAAATTAAAATTAATTTACGAAATGGGGAACAAAGTAATTAGTAAGCTTTTAAATTTTCCTATAACCTCAAGCACATTAAACAAAAAAGACATTGATGATACTCATGAAAGGTGCGATGAAAAATTTTCTGGACTTGCTAGAGCAAATGAATAAAGAAAGTAAACAAGCAAAAAATTATACAAGCAAATAACTAGTTCGTGAAATCACACTACTACACCTTTTACTTATTCAAGCTCCGTGATCAAAAACTCAATTGAAACCACGTAAATTCATTTCATATAAACTTTAACCAGCATTTTATAATAAGACAGATAATCATAATTTCATTTCCATTGCTCGGTACCAAGATTTAGAAAAAAAGCAAGAAAAAAAATTATGAAGGAACCAAAAACCTATTTCCCACTGCAACCATCGACATCATCAACATGAAAAGCCACCACAAGCCAGTAAAAGATCAAAACTTTCACAAGTATTAACAGTGGTTTTAGTTTCTATGTTCTACAAGTTCCTGAAAAACGCGCCATCTTTGCTTTTCGTGCCCCATTTCTAAGTTTTCATCTTTGCATTTTTGAAATACCCAAACCTTGGCCACTAAGGAATTAAAACTTACGGTTTTAGGACCAAGCCTGCGAATTCGGTACTAAAAATTTGGCATTTCAAATACAGAGACGAAAATTGAAGGTTTAATAATCAGAAACTAAACCCAAAGACGACCCATTTCTCAGAAACTAAAAAGCTATCAACCCACTTCCAAAACTTGGACAAAATCCATCACCATTCACCACCCAACAAAGCGCGCCACCAATCTCAAACATTCATTCCAATTCAACACGCCGTGAGGACCACGCCATGCAAAAAGGAACAAACAAAAGAAAAACGCAAACAAACTCGTACAACAGAAAAAACACGACACCCCATCAATCGAAAGCACAGAACAAACGAAAATTCCAAAACTTTAACGAGAAAAAAAGGCCAGCATGAGTGCAGGAACCTGTTGAAGTGAAGCACATGCAAGAGAAGAGAAGAAAAAGCAGAATGCATGGACAGGGTTTGACGAAGGATCGGATCGTGGGGGTGAAGGTGGAAGGGAAAAGCATTTTTCTTTGAACAAACGGAATGTTGGGGTGTTCAGAATTTTTTTTTGGTCTGAGAGGGAGAGAGAACAGAGTGAGCAAAAAAGAACAGAGGAAGAGAGAGAAAGAGTTTCTGTGGAAAATTACGCGGCGGAAACTGACTGTTTTGTTGTGTCCAGTTGGCGAGTGTTTGTCAGAGGAAGAGATCGTGGGCTGTGAAGTCCCACTGTAAGCATTGCCAGCTTCTAGAAAATTTCAGCCCACTTTACACTTTTTTTTTTTCATTTTTCATGTTTTTCTTTTAAATGTTTTCTTATACATATATATATATATATATATATAAAGTATGTGTGTGTATTTCATAACAATAGTTAAAACTAGATGGATGAATAGTTACTTTGTTAGAAATTTTATTAGGAAATGAAAAAAAAACTATTTCATTATCATTATTCCTATCTATAATTTTGGAAGGAAATGGAAATAAATAAATCACAATGTATTCTTTCTATTAATTAACAAATGAACAAGAAAAATAATTAATTTTTAACATATAAATTTTAAATTTCAGTTTTAACTTCTATATATTTTCAATATAGTTTTTTAATATTATCAGCTAAAAAATAATGTTAAATGTAACTTACAACTTATAAGGTAATTATTGTAAAGCCAATAAAATTTACTATATATATAATTTGTTATCGATTATATAAAAATGTTATACCATCCGTAGATCAATTATTTAGTTTTTGAACGTTTTTCATTTTATTTTTTAATTTAAATTTCAAACTCTATTCTCCCTTTCTCTGTGTTCTAAACCCATGGTTTAGGTTATATCAATGACATTATATAATGTATCATAGTTAGATCGTTACTGAAAAAAGTTTGTGCTTTTATTTAATCTATTTGTATCAGTTTTGAACCTTCTAATAATGAATTGTCATTTTTAAAATAGAACATTTAAATATATTTTAAACTGTTCACATTATGGATAAGTTTGTTTAGTTTTCTTAGAAAAAAATGTCTTTTTAAATAAAATAATCATTTCTTATGAATTTTATCATATTTTGATAAACTTATTTTAAAAACAGAATTAGAGAAAAAAAAACTATTTTCTACTGGTTTCCTACAGCAACTATAGAAGAGAGAGACTTAAAAAAATGCTTTGAGATTATATCTTTAAAAAAATATTATATTAAAAATAGATTCATAAAAACATTTGCTTTTTGTTTTTTCTCCCAAAATCTTCCTCCTTAAGATTCAGAGAAGCAAACGGAGGAATGGAGCGCGCACACAACATCAGCTAAGTTAATTTATTCAAAACTAGAGAAAGAAACACTTTGAGTTATGTATTTTTTAAAACATTAAAAAATAATGAAAATAAGCAATAAAAAGGTGGGCCACTTCCCGAATATAGTTAGAAGTACGAGTAGTTAAAGGAATATTAAATAAATAATAAATAATAAATTGTGAAAGTGCTTTTTAAAAAATGGCTTTATATGAGAAGTGATTACTTGCGTCTAGCAAATCTCGTTCAAACAGACTCCCAGGGAAGAGCGTTTACTAAGTGCTTGTCACTTTCACTCCCTACTTTCACGTTTAGACATTACTTATTACATAAGCAAACAACAACACTTCTTATATATTTCGTTTTACGTAAGTTCGAGGAAATGTTTTCTTACATATTTTGTTTTCTTCTTATTCGTTAATTTTCTTTTGGTAGAAGGATTATATTGATGTTAGAATTCATTTTGAAATATATTAATTAAATTTTTACTTAAAAAAATATATTTATTTGGCCTTTTTACTCTCCTTCGTGAGCCTCTCTACGTCCCATGACTATGACTAAACCCATGCACCGATCGTCTTTGGAAGTGACTATTTTTTTTGAAGTCAACATATATAAAATAACAAAGTTATCAATTGATAGCTAAATTTCGAGAAATGAAATGATAAATATGAAGTATATATAATTATAATGGTGAACTTAGTAAATGCAAGTTAAAATTTAACCAAAGTTTTTATAATTGAATGCATGGATTAGTTTGAGGATGATTGTTCTGAAGAATATAGTACATCATTGTCTTGCGGGCACAAACATTTGAAATAATACAATCCTTCTCTTTTAAATAATACAAATCACTTGATTAAGATTCTAAATAGAATGATAAGTGATATGAGATTCTCTATTATATATAGTATGTGATGCTTAATGATCGTCATTAATTAGATAAAGATCTAAATTGTACTTTTTTTACTTAGAGGACTTGTGTGGATAAAAAATTTAATCCAACTGCTAATTTTATTAAGATAAGACATTAATGACGTTTATAAACCTATATCTTGTATTCAAATAGACTAGTGTGAATAAAAATTACACATAAAGCTCCTTTTAAAAGATACGATCACAATTTGATTACGATCATAAGTGTCTTTTGTACCCAATAGATAAATTAAAATTTAAATAAATTAGCATCTAAATTCTAAATAATTAACATATACATCATTTAAATTCTATTTTGATTTAACGTAATGAATTTTCATTCAAAATATTAAAGTATACTCTAAAATAATAAATATAATTTCAACTATAAATTCTATAATTTAAAATTACAACTATAATGAAAAATAATATACCTTAATGTTGAAACTTGATCTAATATTATATTAACTTAATAAATAACAATTTAAAACAACAAAATAAATATAATTTTAAATCTTAAAAATATTAACCTCAATTTTAATATGCTAATTTTCACATTTGAGAATTTTACAATACTTTTAAATATTATGAAAATTCAATATTATTTATCATCTAACTCACTAAATAGAACTTTACGAGAAACTCGTGATTTAACGTCTAGAAGATCATTATATTATGTTAAAAAGTATCTTGATTGCTATATTATTCTTGTTTTGTGTGTTGACAATATGTTGATTGTGGGGTTAAGTATGACATACATGAATATATTAAAAAAATAATTGATAGAAAATTTAAGACGAAGGATCTTGGTCCATCCAATCCAAACAAATTTTTGGTTCGAGAACCTTCAAAAATAGATCGAAAGGTGTTTTGAAGTTCTCATAAGAGAAATATATAGAAAAATTGCTTAACAAGCTTTAGGAACTCACTTAAAGTTTTCAAAGAAACAATATGAGATAAACAAAGAAGGAAATTACTTGTTTATAGAACCATATGCATCTACACTAAGAAGCTTGATGTGTGTTATTGTATTACTATACTTAACACATGTATGGGGGTTGTGATTAGGTTTCTATCTAATCCTAGAAAGGAGCATTGAGAGGGTGTGAAGTGGATATTAAGATATCATAAGGATACTTCAAGGATGCATTTTTCTTTTAGAAGAAGTAATCTCACTTTACAAGAATTTTATTATGCATATGTGGGAGAATATTTGAATGGTATAAATAACACAACATGTTACATTTTTCATTAGGTATTATTTTCAGTCAGAAGTCTAAATTCCAATTCCAAGAGAGAGTTTTCTTTTCAACTATTGAAGTCGAGTATGTAGTCATCTAAAAAACAACCAAAGAAATGATATGACTAAAAAATTTTCTCAAAGAACTAGGAAAGGAGCAAGATGATTCTTCATCATTTAGTGACAATTAGAGTGTCATATACATATTGAATTGAAATATCATTTTATTAAATATCACAACAGATACGTTAAAGCTTTATATTTCCTTAACTGGATTGAGAGATAATTAATAATAAAAATATTACATTAGATTATGATATGTATCAAACTCTAAATAAAAGAATTATTAGATTGTGAAATTTGATTTTAGTTCCACATCCTATAATATCTAGATATTATACACATTATATCAAACACTTCCTAATTTAATTGTGAATATAAATATACTGAACTAAATTTTTGTTTTCTTTCTTTTCTCTCTTTATTATTTTGTTCCTAACTAACGTAACTTATTTAACATGTAATTCAAAAAATATCACATGCTCACGATGTAAAGGCAGGTTTACATAATTTTTTAAAATAAGAAAAAAAAAATAATTAATTAATTTATTTAATCAAATATAATGCATGAAACTTAAGACGCCATAATTAAAAATTAAAACTTTCATATTAATTCTAAATTTTTAAAGTTTTCACGTAATAGATAATGAATTAAAGAACTAAAATTTTAATTTGACGTTAAATTTATAATTAATTGATTTTGTTTAAATGGTGAATTCGACCTATTACAAGTTCACAAGGTTTGAGTTCAATTTTTGACTTTTTAAAGAATCATTTCAATCCAATTTAATCTGAATTCATGATAGGTTCAACTGCAAATTTAAATCTATTTTGACGGTTATATATATATATATATATACTATTAATTTTATTAATGTTATCTTTTCCCAATAATTAATTAATCATTTTCAGTTGAGTTTTTTAATTGTATTTTATATAAGAAAAAAAAACGTAAATCTAAAGTCTTATAACTACAAGAAATCGAGTTCTTTCAATTTTAATTTAGTTAAACATTTTATCTATTAATTATCATTATTTTCTCACTCAATTTTTTTTTCCATAGATTACGATACCTTTATATTATATAAAAGTTATGATAAATGGAAGTTTTTCTTAGAGAAGCGTGAGCCAATATACATGTTTTGGGAAATAAATAAAGAATATATAAAAGTAAAAACATATTATTAAAATTTAGCATATTCTCCTATAAATAAAACAAAGTTCCTTGCGTTTGCTTTCTCCTTCTCCGTTTTGCTTCTCTTCCATTTTCGAAATCTGCAGCATCGAACTATCCATGCACGCTTCTCTTCTTTGCTGAAGCAATGGCCTCTTCCGATATTAATTGGGACAGGTTTTCTCACTTTCTCCATTTCTTGCAAATCCTTGCTTTTGTTAGTTCTGTTCGAGTGTGGATTGCAACTATCGCATGAACGATTAAAGATAATGAGCTGAAATTGAATTCAAGAAATATACACGATATTCACTAATAACTGTTTGAAGTAATTCCTGCAAGCAGAAATGTAGTGTTAGCTGATTATGTTTGCTCGATTAGAAGATATTAGGTTTGTGTCGCTCTGCTTGTGTTCTTGCTTTCATTTTCCTATTCACAGCTCAATGAATCTTTCATATGTGGAAATTTGGTCTTGTTAGTGGATATTGAATATGCATTGAGTAAACCATCAATTTCACATCTAAACTGTTACTCTCTTTCTGTTTGAGATTTCACATCTTTTAGATATATGACTAAATAGAGTAATAAACAGGCGCAAACCTTATCTTGCAAAGCGATTTTGAGAGTAGTCCTGCAGTATTGGAAATTTCTAATACTTTCCTTAGTGATTCCCAAAGTTAAAAAAATGAAGCAAAATTACTTGAGTAGACCTGAAAATATTGGAAATCATGTCAAGTAGTCCTCCAAATATTAAACAACGCTTCAAATTGATTCTTCAATTGCACTTAAATATATTAAGTGGGGGACCGAACTGATGAATACTCAATACTTTAAGCATTACTTAAATAATTTGGTAGGGAATAGTAGGGAGAGAGGGTAATAACTGAAGGAAGAAATTGGGGGTTTATTCTAGGTATTTGGATTGGCTTGTTTGGAATATGTTTTATGGATGATGAATTTGATGTCTTGAAGCTTTATATAGTTGTTAAGTCCCACTTATTTTTGTAGGCTAGATAAAACGAAGTTCTATGTCGTGGGAGCAGGACTCTTTACAGGTGTTACAGTAGCACTCTACCCGGTTTCTGTTGTGAAAACTAGGCTGCAGGTTGCTTCAAAGGATACTTTGGAGAGAAGTGCATTATCTGTTGTGAAAGGATTACTTAAAACGGATGGAATCCGTGGTTTGTATAAAGGGTTTTTTACAGTTATGACTGGTACAATTCCTACCAGAATCATATTTCTTACTGCCTTGGAGACGACAAAGGTGGCTTCCCTCAGGATGCTGGAGCCATTTAGACTATCTGAAACTACTCAGGCTGCCATATCAAATGGAGTTGCAGGCATGACATCATCACTTTTGGCACAAGCTGTGTTTGTTCCAATTGATGTGGTATAATAATCTAATTCAACCAACCTCAGCCGCTGTGCACAAGTGTCAGTAGTTTTGTACTTAAAAGAATATACTTTTTTGGACTCACTGAGGGCTGTATATGATACTTACGTATTCGTATATTGTGCTATATTCAAATCCATATTTAGTAAGTTAGTTATTTTGAGAGTGCAAGGTGGCCAACGATCTTATAAGTTTGTTTTTAACTTTGCCAAATATTGAAGCTTGAATATATACGCTGGTGTTCTCTGACATGTCTGTTGCAATTCAATTTTATTTTAATTCTAGAAGTATTTTTTTTACTTATTTTTGCGTATGGCTTTATAGATACATTTTTAAATTTAAACGCTATTTTGTACACTTTTTTTTTTATGGTCAAACTCCAACTTGGTTAGTTCTATAAACTCATGTATCGAAAAATTTTTAGGTTTGAAAGAAAGGTTTTCTAGTAATGTGTTTTATCAGCATACTTATGGTGTTTTTTTCCCCTCCTTATATACTGTGCTTCTTTTAAAGGGTGGTAATGACATGTTTAGATAAACAAGAACAAGTATTTTTAGTATGTCTCCCGTTATAAAACATGTCATTATCAGAAGGAAGGTTTTGTAGTAATGTGTTTTATCAGCATACTTATGGTGTTTTATTTGTTTTGTCCTTATATATTGTGTTTGGTAAAAGGTTCTAATGCCATGTTTGGATGAACGAGAAAAAAATTTTTTTTGTTATGTGTTTTCTTTTCCTGTTGATAAAACATTTTTGTTTTATGGAAATATGGATAAATGAATCCTCAATAGAATATCTAGAAAATATTTCATAATATCATTAACTAATTATATGTTATAATGTTGTAGAGTATCTTAGATGATTTGTTAGAGGTGGTCTACTTAAGTAGCTAGGAATGGGAACCTAATATTAGCTTGGCGCTTTGTATGTTTATCGCAACATAATACTGTATATCAACTTAATATCTTGTTATTCTTGATTTCCATTATCTCCTTTTCTCCATTCTTACCTAAATAGTAGTATCATTGTACCAATTTTCATATGCTAACAAACTTTATATTGAATGATATTAAGGTTAGCCAAAAGTTGATGGTGCAAGGATACTCAGGCCATACCCAATATACGGGGGGTTTAGATGTTGCTCGTAAGGTGTTAAGGTCTGATGGCATTAGGGGATTATATAGAGGATTTGGTCTGTCTGTCATGACTTATGTACCATCTAGTGCTGTATGGTGGGCAAGTTATGGCTCAAGTAAAAATTACTTATGGAGGTGAGACATGGTAATGCTTATTCTGGAGTCTTAAAGCTCTTTCATTGTCATATCACCTTTTCCTTTATACTATGTTGTTTATCAAGTGGTTAGAAAAACTGAATCTATAGAAATTCATATATTTTAACCCTGTCATTTTTTTTTTCTTTTGTATGTTTAAACACCACCACTAGGTTACTGTCTATTAAAAGTAAGAGTGTATTGAAAGAGCCTGTAAATCATTGTAATCCATCAATCAGTTAGGTTCTGATATATCATCTATGTAGATGTTCATTACAATGAATATAGTGATTTCAATATTAGCTCATTCAAGTTAAAGATGTGTAGATTTGTTGTATTAAAAGGAATGGTAAAACTGCAAAAAATCTGTTAAAGATCCTTTAAGTTTGATGTTATCCTGGTCAGATCAATGTAAAGGAGTCAGTCTGGAAGCATTGAATTGTGCTTTGCTTAAAATTCATTTATATAAGTTTGGATAGTTGATTTCTACTGGACTTAGAGGACCTATCCAAACAAAAGCATAAGCTTAGGTTTTTTAAGCTATTTTAGATTGGTGAATTTTATCATTAACAGTGTAATGAATTCAGTAAAACACATGATACTAATATGTTATTTCTGCATTACTAGTCAAGTATCTGATTTTTAATGATCATTATCACTCACTGCTTTGGCAGATTCTTGGGGGATAACTCCGGTGAGGAAGGCACTCCTAGTCTACCAAAGATTATATTAGTTCAGGCTACCGGAGGGATCATTGCTGGTGCTACTGCATCTTGCATTACAACCCCGTTGGATACAATCAAGACCCGGTTACAGGTATCCATAACCTTGTTGAACACATTTCTTTCTATTGCAAAAGTTCTCTGCATCTTTTGGTCATTACTGCATTGTGGATGTTAATGCTTGCATTTTGGTTATTACATCTTTACTAATGATTTGGTGTTAAAAGTAATACATGTTTGGTAAATTCACAAGAAACTTAAAAATGTCCCATGCCATCCTTCATTTCTAGTGTGTTTGAATACACAACTTTAACCAACATTTTGTTATTTTTCATATCTAATTTAAAGAGACGTGGAAGCTCTATAAAGTAGTTTCTGTGTCAAATGTGATCAGAAAATGTTCATTCATGTTAACAAATAATTTTTAAACATGTAAATTATCTATCTAGCTTTAGTTATATGCTTGGCACCTGTCATCTATCACCCTAACGCTTCATTAGATGTACCCAGTATACCTAAATGGTTAAACCGTTCAACTTGTATTTTGATGTGATACTTGATTTTTATCTCAAAATATTGTTGTATCTTACTACATTTGTGTTTTATATAGTTCGCCTTCTTAATTAACCAAAATCCCTTTAATTCCAAAGCTTTTTTTTTTTTTTTTCGTAAACCAAGTTTAAAATTTACTACTTCTAACTTAACTTGATCCCGTCATGTGTCTCAGAATATATGGAAATATCCAAAAATATGTTAATTATATATTGGAATATTTTAGGTTATCACTTATGACAAGTTTCCTTATTTAGTGGGTTATAATATTTTGGATAAAAGTTTAAAAACTATTGAGGATTGGTATGAATTGTTGACAACCACAATTTTTTTGGTGATTGTTACTTATCAGAATATTTACTTTTCTTTTTTTATAAATCAGTTTGTTAGGATTTACATAATTTAAATTTATTTTAAAAAGTGTTGCCAATAATATAATAAATGTCACATATGATTGGTCATATAACTGTGGTAGATATGCTTCCTTTGAAATATCTTTAATTGTGAGTGTAAGAGAATTAGTTAAATGAAATTTATTTCTTGATAAACAAATAACTGATGGGATTCCAAATGGATTGGTATTACAAGCTTTTGGATATTTCCATATATTCTAAGAATCTTCAATTTGCATGCACTGAGACATTGGCTCTTGAATGTGCCTACCAAGTAAGTCCAATACCAAGATCAAGAACTAGGAACACAAAGTCATCCTTCGTTGATGTAAAACTTTTGATATAAGAAATTTTTGGTTGCACTTGGGCTTTTGTTACTCTTTATAGTTTATATATTAGACATGTTTGAATGTCAGATTCAAAACATTAGCTTGCTTTTATATATTACATTTATAAAGAATTTGATCTTTTATATCCTTTATTATTATTATTATTATTATTATTATTATTGTTCTTGTTGTTGTTTTTTTCTTTTGACCCTTTTTAGTTTGAGAAAGATTGATGTGATGCCCACTTTATATGTTGGTCCAACTGCATCGGTTTAGATGTTTTTGTCTCCTTTTATAGCACTCTAGGTAAATATTGTCACCCCTCTTCTCTCCCTTTCTCTGCTTGACTTCTTTTCTAACTAGCCTTAGATATTATGGATGCAAAGATATACACGTATTGCTCCAGTATGTTTTGGTGATTGTAAACATCATTAATATTGTGATTGAATCTCAATCATATTTATATAATCTGTCACTGCCTACTAAAGTTTCCTCACTCAATGGCTTGCACTATAGGTGACTGGACTTGAAAAAAGAATCTCTGTAAAACAAGTTGTTAAAGATTTGATTATTGAAGATGGTTGGAAAGGTTTATACAGAGGATTAGGTCCAAGGTTTTTCAGCATGTCAGCGTGGGGCACTTCAATGATTCTGGCTTATGAATATCTGAGTAAGTCTTCCTCTCTGATTTCTTCCTGTGTTTACAGTCCTGTTTGTTTATTCTGGTTTGGTGTAGACTGTAGTTAAATATTGAAATTTACCCATTAATTTTTATTAACTCCAATTATCCTTTTTTTGGTGATTTATTGATTTTATTTGCTTCCATCTTGTTTCTGAATTATGGTCAGGCTGAGTAGTTAGTTCTGTTGGTAATTTTTTGTGGTGCTGCATATGACGTTATGTAATGCATTGTATATGATGCATTTACATTTAAAGTTATATGCATCCAGAATAAGAATGATTCAATTTTACATTTAGTTGATCTCCTATCTTTCTATCTTGCATGCTGGGCTGCAAGTAGTGCGCTTATTGAAATTAACTATAACTAGAAAGATATCATGATAAATTTTCAGAAGGGATGGTCATATTCTTTAGTCCCATTTTTAAGAATCCTAAACCCTTGTGATTGGAATTTTTCCTTGTTGATTAGTTTCCTTTTTTAGTCAAACCTTGGATCTTTATTTAAATTTTATGGACACCACTCACTCGGTGAAGAATTGTGCAAATCAAAATCCACGTATACCAGACACGCCAATTATATTAAATACTTTAGTTTATTAGTCTTCTCTCACTTAGGAATGAAGGCATGTATAATTAATTAGTTTTGCTCAAAAGAAGGGGTATTAATAATCTACGTTTTTCTCGTTGTCAGAATTTTCAACTTACTAGGGAATTGATTTATTTCTTCACACTGGATTTATCATCCTCCCCATTCATTGCATATTTAATGCTCATTTTCAAGATATTTTTTGATACCAAAGACCTGTTATTTGGCTTCTTTCATGGTTTTGTCTGTTAAAAGAGTTTCAATGTTTCTTTACTCAGAGCGCGTGTGTGCAAAAGATGAAGATGCATAAACTGATCTGGTTTGGAATTGTCCAAGAATTTTGTCCCGATCTACTTCGCTGGACATTACTGGAAAAGTCACAATGGCAATTGAGCATCAGTTTTGCTGCATTACATAACGAGTTAGCTTTTAAGCCACATAACCAGTTACATATGCACCAGATTTTCTGCTTAAAAGGTTTTAAACTTTAAGCGGACAGTTGAGCTAATTGATTGTTCTAGGAATTAATCCTTAGGAACATAAATATGGAAATTTTTGTACCAGATTATTTTTCCCATTCTTTTCGAAGACTAGATTGGATTAGGTGAATTCTATTCCAACATTCTTACTAATAATGTACAATCAGATTTTTTCTTCCTGCAGGTTTGCCTCACTCCATCACTGCTTTTTTTCTTTATTTTATATTGCACCCCATCACTGGTCATTGTTATATGAGTAGAATTGGAATTTTTGAAGAGATATCTTAGTTTTCTTATTGAACTAGTCCTGGACCGTGCGTACGCGTGGGTTTATTTATTTTTTATTTTAATTTTAGATTAGAAAATTATATTGAAGTTATTATTATATTTTAATAGTTCATTATGTTTGTCTAAAAAATTTTGGGATATTTTATGAAATATATGCATTGTACTTGAAGAAGAAACATGTTTTACATGAAGAATATTGAAATTTGTTTTATAAAAGGGCACTATATTGAATTTGTTATAATATCAAAATGGTAAAAGAAATATTTGTTCTTATGTCAACTATTATCATCAAAGTTGCAATTTGACTTAGAATTACCAGTTAGATGTTTTTAATGTAATTGTAATGGTGTTTAAAAAATATATTTTGATCATGCAATGTAGTACAAAATAACATGTTAGATGTATTCATGGATTGTATAATTCATAGTATAAGAAATAAGTAAGAAGATGACACTGTCTGTAAGAAAATTTAAGGTTATGATGAAATTATAATTTAAACTCATCAAAACTAAAATGCCTAATTTAAACTCAATTTCTAAGTTGAAGGGTCTTATAGTAGTTAAGAATCAATTTAGTTGCAAACATGGTATGGTAGATAATTTTGCATAAACACTTGGAATTATATATTATGTACAGTTAATTCTTTCAAATTAAAATGAAATATATAATGTTTGATTGAGTCGTTTTGATCTGTAACCAAAAATGCAAATATACTATTGAAAGATTAATAAAAGCAAGAATAATAATGTATGAATTGAAATATGAAGATAAAGATTTATATTGATAATGAAGAACAATTAAATTGGATATGTTGGATATTGATAATGAAGAACAATTAAATTGGATATGTTGGATATGAATTTGTATTTGCACAGAGAAATGAGATAAGGTTCTCAAGGACTATGAATATAGATTATAAAATTAAAATTAAAAAAGTACAAGGATTTGAATGAATGCATCCATCGAAAACATGAAAAGTTATAAAATATACATTTTGAGACTAGATTTGGAGCTAAGAATATTTTTAATTTTTTAGTTAAGCAGTTTTTAACAACTTTCTGGATCCTTTTGTTTATGCTGTTTTATTCCAACTCTATTTAAATAGAGTTGATTTTCTATTTATTATAAGCTTTTGCAACATAATAAAATGTATGTTTTTTTTTATGAAAAGATTTTCATTAACTTATGTGAGATGAGTTTCAACTCCATTTAGGAAGAATATACCATTTAATTTAATATGATATCAGAGCAGGTACATCTCACTCCGTCTTTGTTATACAAGACTTTTGTAAAATAAATAAGTTTGTTGTATTTCTCCTTGTTTATTTTTTATTTCTTTAAAAATATACAGTCTCTTAACATCTTTCTTACTTTTCTTGATTAATTCTACCATGACTACTTCGAAGGTTGAAAAAGCAAAATGATACAAAACCCATGGAATCTATATTATCTTCATCTGGGGGAGAACCGTGGCATGATCCTTGTCAATCCTCAACTGAATGGAAACAATTAAAATTCATGACACATAGGGTTATGAAACATACTATTGTTTCAACAAATAACTGAAAGTTTGTGGATGAAACCGTTGAGGCTTCGACTAAGACAAGTTCTTTGTACAAGGCATGAGATAGTCATTACATGAATCACTTGTCAAACCAAATTGCACAAAGCGTCATATACATTGACAATGAGAAGGAACTTTGGAAAGATTTGCAAGAAAGATTTTCCAAGCGAGATCATTTCAAAATATTTGATATTATTCAAGAAATACATTCTATTAAGCAAGGTGAAAGAATTATCTCGGAATTCTTCACTGACTTGAAGATATTTTTGGAAAGAATTGGAATTTTTGAGACTTGTACCAAATTGCAGCAGTGAAACACAGTGTACATGCAATCTCGTGAAGAATATTGTTAAACACATGGAATCTAGAATACAATATATGTTTCTTGAAGGAGCTTAATGATGCCTATAATGATGTGAAAATCCATATACTGATCATGGAACCATTGCCCAATGTTAATAGTGTTTTTTCTTTGGTTTTATAGCAGGAAAGACAACTTAAAAGGGAAACTATATTTGATAACAGGATAACTATCAACATTGCTAATGCACAAAGTCATTGGAAACAAATAGGACGAAATCCTATTTGTAAACAATGCAAGGAAGAGGATGAAATCCAAAGTTTGGAAACAATGCACATACTGAATAAAATAAACCACACAGTTGAAGAGTATTACTCTAAGCATGGTTTCCCACTCTTTTCCCACTCTGGTATAAGCATAGAATTGAACATGTTTCTAACAATATTATTCAAGGCAACAATCTTGATTACAAAGACAATAAAATTGAAGGACAAACTCATGCTCAACATCCATTAGAAAGACAAAAAGGTATGCAGTTCAAAAAAAAGAACAAATGAAATAGATACGAAAAATCGTTCAAGATTCAAAGATTAGTTCTATGCATAAAATAAACAACATTGTTGGTGAGTCCACTGTGTTAGCTTCTGAAAAATGTAAATACACCAAAATACATGGATACTTGATACATGTCACCATGTAACATGCACTACACAACACTTTTCAAGTTTTCATAAAATCAAATCTATACTTGTACAACTTTCAAATGAATCATATGTGACAGCTAATCATTATAGCATAGTCTACTTTTATGAACATCTCTTCTTAACAGATGTTCTTTATATTTTAGATCTAATTTCAACCTTATATTTGTGCAATATATGATTTCATCTTTAAATTGCATTATAATTTTTGGTAATAAGCTTTGCCAGATACAAGATATAAAATCACGGAGGATGATTGAGAGAGTTGACCTATAGAATGGACTTTACTACCTACAGGCCAACACAAATAGTTGATTGTTTATCTTATTAATTTTGGTCTTGCTGTCAATCATGAAATTGATGTTTGGCATAATAAGGTCAGACACCCTTTTAATGCTGTTTCACAATATATTTGTAGTAAATTTTCTCAATGTTCATTTCAATAAAAATAATGTTTGTGAACCTTGTCATCTTACTAACGAGCGAAAGCTTCCTTTTACTAGGAGCAATTATGTTTCTAAGCATGTTTTTTAAATTATTCACATAGACATATGGGGTCCCATTAAAGTTCTTTCCATACAATGTCACAAGTTCTTTCTTACCATTGTAGATGATTTCAACAAATATACCTGGGTACACTTGATATAAAACATAGCTGAGACTAGAACTGTCTTGCTAAATTTTATAACTTTGATTCAAAATCAATTCAATACTAATATATAAACTATAAGGTCTGATAATGGGAAAAGTTTATGTGAAATGATCTATATGAAAAAAATGGAAATCATTCATCAAATTAGTTGTGTAGAGACTCCTCAACAAAATTCCATTGTCGAGAGAAAACACCAGCATATTCTCAATATTATTCGAAGCCTTTTGTTTCAAACTGATGTTCCCTCCATCTTCTAGTCTTATGCCCTCGTACATGTTATTCACATAATAAATAGGATTCTCCTCTATTGTTATAGAAAGAAGGACTTCTTATGAGCTTCGGTATAAAAGCATCCTAATTTAACCAATTTAAAAGTCTTTGAAAGCCTCCGTTTTATTTCTAATCTTGAGAGAGATAGACCTAAGCTTGATCCTAAAGCTAAAAAGTGTGTTGTTTTAAGATATAGAGAAGGTACGAAAGGTTATATTACTCTTTAGATCAAAACTAGGGAAATTGCTATTTCTAGAAATGACATTTTTTATGAGAACATATTCCTCTTATAAAGAAAAATAAAATGTTTATATAAATCATCAAGAACAAATTAATTTTGATATTCTATTTAATGATCTTGTTACACAAATTATTGTTGACAATGATATTAATAATGAGCGTAATATTAGCATTCTAAATGATAATGTAAGAAGATCCACTAAATTTAAGAAGAAAACACCTGTTTTTCTTAATGATTATTATCATAAAGTATCTAGTGTATAGATAATAGAAAAGTCGGATAGCCTATATGTAATGTTATTAAGTACAATAAATTATATGAAAAATATTTTTGATATACCCTTGCTCTGTATGCTAATAGTGAGCCAAAGACTTATAATGAAATTGAAAAATGTCCTGAATTGATTTACATCACAACAAAAAAACCCATTGAATGTAAATAGGTGTATAAGTCAAATTTAGAGTTGATGGTAGTTTGGAGCGCTACAAAACCCATCTAGTGGCCAAGACACAACCAGTTTGAGAGAATAGATTACTTTGAAACCTTCTCTCCGGTTGTCAAGCTCACCACAATACAAACCCTCATTGTCGTTGTTACTAAAAAAGACTGGTTTCTTAAACAGTTGGATGCGGACAATGCTTTCCTACACGGTGATTTAGATGAAGACATATATATGATGATGCCTCCAGACATGAAAACTCATAAAAAAATGTAAACTAAAGAAATCTTTATACAACTAAAACAATCCAGTCATCAATGATTTGCAAAACTGTCTTTTCCTTACAAAGTATAGGTTTTACACTATCAAGTGAAGATCAATCTTTCTTTGTCAAAGATAAAGATTCAAACTTTATTGCATTGCTTGTTTATATCGATGATATAATATTTATAGGAAATTCATCTTGTGAAATACAAAAGGTCACACTATTTATCTGGATCAAACTTTTAAAGTTAAAGACCGACGAGATCTAAAATGTTTTCTTAGATTACAAGCTGCTAGATCACAAAAAAAATTCATATTTGTTAAAAAAGATATGCATTGGATATTTTTACTGAAATCTAAAATATTTTCTTTTAGATTAGAAGCTGCTAAATCACACAAAAGAATTCATATTTTTAAAAAAAGATATGCATTGGATATTCTTACTGAAACATGATTACTTGCATCTAAACCTACTGTTACTCACATGATCAAAGACCTTAAGTGTTTCTTCAAGACTGAAGTTGAATCTTATGATATTAATTCGTAAGACTGAAGTTGAATCTTATGATATTAATTCGTATAAGAGAATTATTGGAAAGTTTTTATATTTAACCAATACAGATCAGATGTCAACTATCCAGTGCAATTCCTAGGCCAATTCACCAACTATTGATCAGTATAAGGCAACTCAACGCATCCATATATATTAAGTGAGCACCAGCCCAAGACATTTTTGGCATTTTCTTTTTCAAAGGACTCCACTTCACAACTTAAAGCTTTTATTGATTCTGATTGGGCAACGTGCCAAAATACAGGACACTCAACAATCTCTTTCAAATGCCCTTAAATTTTATAACACAACTCAAAACAACTCAAAGTATCTCTAAATATTAAGATGTTTTTTGGTTTGATAAGTAGACCCATGTACCTCAAAATGAAGCTCATAACTTCATAAAAAACTGATATCATGCTCGGCATAACAGGTCTGGAAGCAGGATAAAAAATCAATAATGAAGACTAAACTTCAGAAGTTAAATACAATGAAACAAAAGGAGGCATCCGCCCATAGGCGATCAAAATAAAGATACAACTAACCAAAATTTATATTTAACACAATATTTCTCACCTAATGCGCAACAGATAAACTGAAAATTGCCTGCAAAGAAATAGGTATTGTAATTTGAATTTCTACAATGCCCGGAATCATTCATTTTTGGAATTGGGGTGATCGTTAATGCTTTCGTCATTCTTGTCTCCTTTCTCATCACAATCTTCATTGTCAGTGTTACCATCATCATCACAATCTTCATTGTCAGTATTACAATCATCATCACAATCTTCATTGGCACTGTTATCATCTTCATCTTCACAAACTTCACCCTCACTATCATCCTTACAAATTTCACCATCATCATGCCCCACCTTAACACCATTCAGTTTGGCATAGTCTTCAAGTGATGCATTTGGAAACAGTTGTCCAACTTTATTACCTTTAGTATCTGATGGGGTACTACTTGAATTCTTAGATTTCTCTTTGTTCATCTGATAGCAAGAGTAGAAAGTAGAATCATCAGTAACATAGCACGTTTGCAGAACAGGACAGAAAGACAAACATGGTATAAAAAAATACAACTACCGTCCTTGGCTTTTGCCATCAATGAAAACTTAATCATGACTTTAAAATACCAATATAAACTCAAAATAAATCATGTGACCACATGTATATGCAACAATTTTAGAGAATTACATATGCATCAACAGCTGGTACTGCAACAAATTTCATAAACTAGAATTGTTTAACAAACCCAACCAGGTGAAATAATTTCCAAATAAAATGTTACATAACGTACAATTTATAGTCATGTTTGTTTTATAAATGTTGTCAGGGGTAGATTGATTAGACTGAAAGACCTAGAGAAAAGAGAGAAGCATAATTTGCAGTGAAAAAAATGAATGGTCTTAGTTTTGGTATCTTACAGCACGTAATAGGGTTCTCCTTTCTCTCTCCCGAGAATTCTTAATGGCCTGCAACAAAAATACCAGTGTTATTATGAGTTTCCGCTTTGCATAAAAGAACGAGTCTAACATTCAGAAAGGAGGGAAGGAAATAGAAAAAGGAACCTCCTCAAGCATCTTTTGCTCAGCCTCAACTTCTGACAAATCCCTACAAGAAACAAAATCACACATCAAACGCAGATTCATCTTTTCCTTTTGAGTGGTCAGAGGTGCTAACTGATGCCCATTTTGCATAAAACTTAAGTTCAAGGTTTCAAATTGGGGTGACAGTGTCTTTGCAACATTGCGGAAAATTGAAGACAAATGTGGCTAATATGGTCACAATTGCAGCAGCATGAACTTGGAAACTGACATTGCGATCACAGACTTTTTTAAAAACCTTACTCATGTTTTTATAAATACAAACAAAAACTGAATCCTCCATCATATGTGAGAAAGACAACCTTCCAACTATTTGTTTCCTACTGCAACAGCACTTTGCACATACACCATGCTCCTTGGCACAACCTACACCAAAAGTAAAAATGAGCAAGCAAACACACATTTCAGTTCTCAACCAATTTCATCACTCTATTATTTCATACACCCTCAGAGAACTTTTCACAAACACCATGTATTCACTTACAAGTCCCAACCAATTCAACATACACCATTATCCTCTTTCCACCGCACACTCCAAAAAGACCCACTTGGCAAAGCCCAAAAATAAAGACAAAAAAAAAGTGAAATTAATCAATTGTTATACTAACCAGAACACAAGTTATGATAGGCTTGTCGAACATTGCGCTTGGAACATCTCTGACTGCAACCCAGTAAACTAACTAATCAACCAAAAGCTAAAAGATAACAATCTAATGTAATTCACGAACCATTTTTTTCAAAAAAAGGGTAAAGAAAAATAAAAAAGAGTAGATAGATAATAGTACCATTTAGCAGGTTGAAGAAGAGGCTTGTACTTTCCATAACGACGTTTCCACTCGATTTGTTCCTTGCAACGGGGACACACCCCAGTGATCTCAGAGAGGGGTCTGAACCTTCCTCCAACTTCCTGTGAATACAAACAGTAATAACGTTAATAATAGTATTCAAATGTTGTTTCTGTGATCATTGATTTGATAGGAACAAAGTAAGATTGAAGAAATGGTTTGAATCACATACAGTTTCGTTGATTTTGCGACCTGCGTTGGGTTTCCATGCGTACTTGTTCTGATGCTTTGGGGGTCCGCTCCTGTTGCCGCCACTCATCTTTGCTTCTGCTGATCCTATGCACAACCTGCGTCTGTTCATAAAAATGAACATTTTTCACATTCTTTAATGAGGTTTTGTTACTGTTCGATTAGGTAACTCTTTGATAATTTAGTAACTTTTTTCACATAAATTTGATTTGGGTTCATTCTCACCGGCCCATTTGAACTATATATTGTACTATTGACAGATTCTTTCTGCACCAATAACCTCGTCAAAATGTCGAAATTATTTCTGTAAAAATGGCTTTATGTTTTTTTTTTTAAAATATTGAACCGGATGTCTTCCATTCGGTTTATAATTTTTTTCAAAATGTAAACTGGATGTGAAAAAAATTGTAAACCGGATGGTGGGCCATCCGATTCACATTTGCAAATGAAAATGTGAATTGGATGACCTCTCATCCGGTTTACATTTTGGTTTTTTTTCAAAATGTAAATCGGATGCGGGACATTCGGTTCATACGAAGTTTATCTTTTCCGATGCAGATTCACATTTGACGACAACCCAATCATCAAATAAACTATCTTAATCATCAATACCACTCACAAATTGCTAATAAACATAAATTTTCTTTTACTTTTCACTTGTTTAAAGCTTTAATTCAGATTGAAGCAAATACGCTCCTAGATCTGTGATCTCCGATGCGAACGTTGCAAACTCTCACCCACACACAGATCACTTTTGTTGACGGTGAAAGTGAAAAACAGATACAATGACTGAACTGGATGTTACAGTAAAACAAATGACTGAACCGGATGTTATAATAAAACAGTAAATCAAATGCAAGCAAAGGGAAAATGGAGCGAATGAAATGAATAAGAGTAGTTAAGGAAGTAAATAGGAATAGAGGATATTTTAATATTTATCATTTATCATTTAAAGACATATTTGTATTTTTTGCTTACCTATGGAGGTGCAGGAGGAGGGGACTATTTCTTGCTCTCGGCCCCTACTTTCTTCCTACATATGTTAGAAGTCTAAAATTTATGCTTTAATTTTCAAATTATAAAATTTAAAAAATATATTTTTAAATTCAAAAATATATTTAGATTTCTGAATCACACAATCCCAAATTATGCAATCAGAAACATATTCTATAATGTAAAATACAAATGTATTCTTTTAAATTCTAAATTAAACAATTTGAAATAATTATTGAATTATACGGTTCAAAATATTTTGGATTGAGTGGATTTTTCTCACAGTTATGTAGGTCTAAGAAGAAAATATGGAGGTGCTAAAAAGAAATTGTCAATAAAGTGTTGGACTGAAGCTTTACACCCCTTAAATTTATTAATATACTTTTATTTTATATATTTTTTTGATATTTAGTTTTTGAAATTAACCTTTCAAAAACTATTTTTGAAAGTACAAAATTTCACATTTGGAGAATATTTTCTGAAACCTAATTTGTAAACAGAAAATATAAATTATCTTTTAAGTTATTTCCCGTTTATTGTGTATTTTAAACTCGGTGTTAATAAGATTCGTTCAGAATTCTAATCATTGATTAATTTTCTTATATACAATTGTTGAAGATGGTAAATTTAAGAGCAAGTTTGCATGGTCAAAAAGATTTTGAAGACACTTATTTATATACGCAAAGTTAATTAAGAAAAAAAAGAGCTTAAGAGGTCATGAAAAACTACAACGTTATTTAACGTGATGACAGTGAAAAATATGCCCTCAAATTTTTTTAATTGAAGTATCTTAAAATTGAACTCAATTATAACGTTTTGTGAAGGAGTTTATTTAGTTTATTTATAAGTTTTCACCCTTCGCTTCAGTTTTTACACAGGTATTGCTTTGTCAATCAAATGTTCCTATCAATTTGTGCAAATTTTATGAAATTGTATACTTTATACAACAGTCTATCACAAGATTGCTCGTGCCTCTTTTGTACATGTTGGGGATTACCCAGTTGGACTATATTCACAAGTGTTGAAAACAAAGAAGCTTTCACATTATTAATAAGAAAATCAACGGTTGCTTGAGGTATCTACTATGATTTAATTGTCGAGAATTTTGATGGTTCATGTTTTGTTGTAAAAGTAGAAAAGAAACAAACAAACATGGGTTAGAACATCCTTCTATCACAAATACTAAAGGGCATCAACCTCAAAAGTAAACAACAAAGAATTTATGAGCTCAAGGAAAAAGTTCTCGTAATTATGAGTTGCCTTGAATCGTGCAGTAACTTACGTAATCAAACAATATCCCAAATTGGTTTCAAAGATTAGGTTTCAAAATTTTTTCTATCAACTTTTTTTATATAATTTCAAGTATAACAATATGTAGTGATTTTAATTTGAATGTATTTTTTACGTTATTTGATGTAGTTCATTTTCTTAGTTTTCATTTAAAAAAAATATTTTTATTATGGGTATTAATAGATAATTATTTTTAAATTTATGATTTGTTTTATATTTTTTTTTGTCAGTTAACACGTGGAGTACGAGAGGAATATTTCGCAAGCGAATGGTAACTATTACTTGTTTCCGAAAAACCTAACTTCGATTTCTCCGATCAATCCTATTGTTGTTTGCTGGAAACTTATATTATAACAATGTCTATGTCAAGAAGGTTAAGGTTTTCCCTTTATCCTTCCATTCCCAAGTTTCTTCCTTTTCTTCCAATCCTCAGTTGCCTCTTTTCTTCTCACTCTCAATTGCAACCCTCATTTCTAGACGAAGCTGTTTCCGATTTCAATAGCTTGCTTCGTATGCGTCCCGTTCCTCCCAAAATCGAATTTGGGAGGATTTTGGGGTCACTTATGAGGATGAAGCATTACCCAACCACTATTTCCCTCTTTAATCAAATGAAACTCAATGGAATTCACCCTGATTTTGTTACTCTGAGCATCATCATCCATTGTTTCTGTCACTTGTCTCAAATGAATTTCGCTTTCTCTGCATTTGGCATGATTCTCAAACTGGGTTATGATCCAAATACCATAATCTTCAATACACTCATGAATGGTCTTTGCCTTAAGGGTGAGGTCAAGAAAGCACTCAACCTTCACGACAAGGTGGTTGCACAGGGTTTTCACATGACTGAAGTAACTTATGGTATTTTGATGGATGGGTTGTGCAAAATTGGAGAAACCAAAGTTGCCGTTCAGTTGCTGAGAAGAATTGAAAACCGATCAACTAAGCCTAAGCCTAATGCGGTAATGTACACCACAATTCTTGATAGTATGTTTAAAGATAAACTTACAAATGAGGCTTATGATTTGTACTCCGAAATGATTTGCAAGAGAGTTTCTCCTAATGTTGTAACCTATACTATACTTATTGATGCATTATGCAAAAGGAGAAAGCTGAAACAAGCCAAGAATGTGTTAGTTGTGATGCTGAAAGCTTGTGTAAAACCTGATATTTTTACCTTTAATACTTTGATGAATGGGTATTACTTAGTCAATGAGCTGAAGAAAGTTGAACATACATTCTATGCTATGACTCAAATGGGAGTAACTCCTGATATTTATAGCTACTGTATTAGTATTAATGGATTATGTAAGAATAAAAGGGTTGACGAAGCCATGAATCTGTTTCAAGAAATGCATCGGAAGAACATGGTTTGTGATACAGCGACTTACAATTCTCTTATTGATGGTTTCTGCAAAAAGTATGGGATAAGCTCATATGTTTGGAATCTTATTGATGAGATGCATGATAGACGTCACGCAAACGAAATAACTTACAATCCTTTGTTATGTGCTTTATGCAAAAACAATGATCTAGACAAAGCAATTGATTTAGTGAGGACAATGATCAAGAAGGGAATTCAGCCGGACTTATGCACTTACACGACACTTCTTGATGGAATGTGTAAAGCTGGAAGACTTAAAAATGCACAAGAGATTTTTCAAAACCTTTTAGTTAAAGGTTACCGTCCTAATGTTTACACGTATAATGTTATGATAAATGGGCTTTGTAAAGAGGGTTTGCTTGATGATGCATTGACCTTGTTCTCCCAAATGGAAGACAATGGTTGCATGGCTAGTGCTGTAACTTTCGACATAATCATCCGTGCTCTATTTGAAAAGGATGAGAACGATAAAGCAGAAAAATTCCTTTGTAAAATGATCACTAGAGACTTTTTTTGAGATGACACCCCATTTTCATATTAAATTGGGTAAATGATGTAGATTGTACATGAATGAATAGTTTGAAAATTTAGTTTTTTGTTTGATCAGAGCATTTTGTTATGGAGTGGTCTATTTGTTACTGATGTTTTCATTGTTCCTTATTGGATGTGAAAGGTTGATTATTTCTATTTCCTTATATACATTTTGATTGTTATGGTACATCTCTTCCCTTTAAAATTACATTTTTATTCTAAAATTTGTATATATGATTAGTAGAAGGGTTGTATCTAGGGTCTGATTGTCTGTCAATGAATTTTATTAATCTTTCTTTCTTAATACTAATATCCTAACTAACTCTCATTATTTTCCAATGCTCATTGACTTCTCGATGTCTCGTGGATATAGTGTTTAAAATCTATTAATAATAGAAGAAATTTAGTTCTCTATGTTATGTGAGACGAAAATATATTAACCAGAGAATTTTTGAAGACAGAAAAATTGAAAAATGCCATGATTGTTGAAAATGTTTCCTTCTTAAATTATTGAAAGTATTACGGTAAAGTGTTTGCATTGCAGAATGCAGATAGTAACATAGCAAGTAGCTGAAGTTCATGAATTTCGATGAAGTAAAGGAAAGAACATAATTCTTGAGGGTGTGATTTATAATATATAGTATAAGCATAACTTATGCAGTGGTCAATGTACTAATTTATAATATAAGCATGGATACCAAGTTGTCTTGTTAGTTGTTAGGATCGAACACTGAGGTCATGAAGCTGAACTGAAATAATAACTTTATAGTTAAGGAGATTAAAGAAGGAGAACTTTTTCCAAACTAGTTTGTTGACTTGACTTTATTTGGAACTCATATCTGTCTTCTAGAGATCTTTTGTCAGTTCCTATTAGGTTAGAAATTGAATCATGTTGTAACTTATGCTTCTTGCCTTCCATTGTTTTGAAAAAGAATGAGAATCTATTATAAATCAGTATGACTCAGTTGGACTGGAGTCATGTTCAGATGCAGCTACTATGTGTTCCTCAGCTTCAGAGACTTAGAAACACTCTATGGTTTTACCGGGCCATCTGTACAAAGCATTTCATGACAGTGGAATCCACACTTTCATTGATGTGAAAACCTTCAGAAAGGAGAGGAAATTACACCAACAATTGTGAAAGCAGTTGAAGAGTCGAGGATTGATATCACTGTGCTTTCTATAAACTATGCTTCCTCCACCCGTTGCTTAGATGAACTTGCAACCATCATTGACTGGCTTAAGAGAAAAAAGACTGCTGGTTTTACCAGTCTTTTATTATGTGAATCCAACTCTGGTGCGATGGCAGAAAGGAAGTTTTGGAGAACCCTTGACTAAACACAAGGAGAGGCTCAAGCTTAACACGGAAAAGTTGGTGAAATGGAAGATGGCTCTGCATCAAGTAACTGACTTGTTAACTTTCATATCACACATGGGTACCCCACCCTGCCAGTCTTTTTTTTACTTCAAAATTTTGTTGGATTAAGTTTCACTTGGATTTATGATTTGGTGTTAAAATTAGAAGAGAAAATAAATTTTTGTTAACCTTGACATCATACAAGGCTTTAACATGTTGTAACTTATGCATCTTGCTTTCCATTGCTTTGAAAAAGAATGAGAATCTGCTATAAAGCAGTATGACTCAGTTGGACTGGAGTCATGTTCAGATGCAGCTACGATGTGTTCCTCAGCTTCAGAGACTTAGACACACTCTATGGTTTTATGGGCCATATGTACAAAGCTCTTCATGACAGTGGAATCCACACTTTCATTGATGATGAAAACCTTCAGAGAGGAGAGAAAATTACACCAACAATTGTGAAAGCAGTTGAAGGAAAGGCCTTCCAGAATATGCAAAACCTCAAAACACTCATTATTAGAAATGGTAATTTTTCCAAAGGTCCAGAATATCTCCCAGATAATTTGAGAGTGCTTGAATGAATGGTGGAGATATCCGTCAAATTGTTTACCATCTGATTTTCATCCAAAGGAACTTGCCATATGCAAGTTACCCTGCAGTAGTATTTCGACAATGGAGTTGACAAACTTGTTGAAGGCAAGTTTAATGAGTATAATTTCCTTATCTCGTAAATTAGTAAATTCATTTAATTCTTTTTGTTTTCTTTGCAGAAGTTGGTGAATCTAAGAGTTTTTAATGTTTCAAATGCAAATGTTTAACCAAGATACCTTACATATCTGGTTACCAAGTGTGGAGAAACTTTGGTTTGAAAATTGTGAGAATTTATTTACTTGGTTTTCTATATAAGCTTAAAATATTGAGAGCTTTTGGTTGCACCAAACTTAGGAATTTTCACTCATCAGGCTGACCTCTCTTGAAACCTCCTTCTTTCATGCTGCTATATCTTGAGAGCTCTCCATAAATATAAGAAACAAATGGAAAACATAAGGGAACCTTATTTCCAGTACACTCCCATTAAAGAATTTTCCATTTTCAATTCAAGATTTTCCCTGGCTTCATAAACTATGACTGCTACTTGTGGAATTGTCGAGTCACAAAGTAGCGTCTTTATGGACTGTGGGTAGCAATGGATAAAGCAGGAAACTGGTGATGAAAAAGTGGGGATCTTCAAAGGTATATGGCTTTATGCTTCAGGATGCAACTTGTGTTGATTCATTTTAGAATTATTAGAAGCAGAGTGATCAATTATGGCACATGATTAATATTTTTCTTGATCAATATATATTGGAATTCAATTTGGTGTTTCAGTATGGCATTGGATTGTGAATTAGATGTAAGAAAGTATCAGTATAGGTTTTATCTACGTAGTATGTTAAACAACATTTTTACTTGATTAGTCAAGAAACGGGAAAATTGCTAATTTTTACTTGAAAAATAACACTTCACGATTGCTTGCATTATAGACCACAAATGAAGCAAATTGTAGAAAGCGACATGGAGAGGTTTCAAAAGATTCATGGGCTTAAGGTACAAAAGGTTCCACGCTAGTTATTGTTTAGTACTCCACTTTACATTACGTTACACTTCACTCTTCCAATTTCGTATTTATTCAAAGTTTGATTCCATTTACAGTCCCAACACACTAACAATTATCACTCGTAGACTTTGTTCCAATCGCGACTCCACGTTCCCGTGGAATCACATATGCTGTGTTCCTCAGCTTGAGAAGGGAAGAACGTGTTATGTTTTCAGTGCTCTTCTCTACAAAGCTCTTAGTGACAAGGGAATTCACACTTTCATTGATGATGACAAACTTCAAAGCGGAGAGGAAAAGGGTGATCCAGATTATGAGTTAGCCTTGAACAGTGTAGTGACTTATGAGAAGGATAAGGTTTTGCCTGTGTCCTTCCATTCCCAAGTTTCTTCAAATCCTCACTTCCCTCTTTTGTTCTCACTCTCACTTGCAACCCTCTTTGCTTGACAAAGATGTTTCCCATTTCAATCGCGTGATTCATGTGTCCTGTTCCTCCCAAAATCGAACTTGGAAGGATTTTGTGGTCACTCGGGAGGATGAAACATTACCCCATTGCTATTTCCCTTTTTAATCCATCCATTGCTCGCTTTCCTTGCATTTGCCGTGATTCTCAAACTGCATTTTCAATACATTCAGGAATGGTCTCTTCCTTAAGGGTGAGGTCAAGAAAACACTCAAACATTCATAACAAGGTGGTTGCACAGGGTTTTCATACGACTCAAGTAACTTATGGTATTTTGATAGGTGGGTTGTGTAAAATTGGAGAAACCAAAGTTGTCATACAGTTTTGTTTTGAAGAAGAATTGAAGGCTGATCAACTAAGCCTATTGCGATAATGTATATCACAATTTGTGATGGTCTATTCAAAGATAAAACTAAAATGAGACTTATAATTTGTACCCTGAAATGGTTGCCAAAGAGAATTCTTCTTAATGTTGTAACCTATACTATACTGAGTGATGCATTATGTAAAAGGGGAAAGCTGAAAGAAGTCAAGAATGGGTTAGTTGTGTTGTTGAAAGCTTGTGTAAAACTTAATATTTTCACCTTTAATACTTTAATGAATGGGTATTAGTTAGTAAAAAAAATGCTACGCATGCCTTCTATATTATGACCCTAGGAGTAACTCCTGATGATTACAAATCCAGTATTAGTATTAACGGATTATGTAAGAATAAAAGTGTGGATGAGGTTATGAATCTCTTTCAAGAAATGCATGGGAAGAATAGGGGTTGTGATAGAGTAACTTGTAATTCTTTTATTGATATTGAAAAAAATATGGGATAAGCTCATATGTTTAGAATCTTATTGATGAGATGCATGATAGACATCAAGTAAAAGAAAGAACTTACAATCCCTTGTTATGTGCTTTATGTAAAGATCATGATCTAGACAAGACAATGATAAAAGAAAAATATTCAGTTGGATTTATGCACATACACAACACTTATTAATGGAGCGTGTAAAATGAAAAGACTTATGTTACCTAATCAAGTATGTATTTTATTAATTTAAAACAATAGTGATAAGTATGAAGACAAGGATGGATATAAGGATCTTATGGAAGCGTGAATATGTTTGATCTCAATCCTTATACTCAATTTAAAAAATTGGGTATCACTTATAGCCGTGTCAGCCAGTTAATGCAATATTTTTGGTTAAAAATGAGACAAATTTGGACAATACCTACAATGACGAGTTCATTTGTCATCTCTATCACTAGTTATTTCGCTTTGTATTGTAATTTTATTTAATCCCAAATTTTGATTGATTATAATTTAATGCATTTTCAACTTCAAATTTTATTTTTGATTTAATTAAGTTTTAAGTACCTTACAAATTTGGATACTTATTAAAAAGTTTCGCTTTATTGAGTGTTCAAAATATATTTTATTTTCTATAAGTAACCAACCATTTGTTTTGTAGTCAACGAGACAGTGTAATCCAGTTTAAACTCGCCAATCAATTCACTCATTTTTTTTATTCAATTTCCTTCAACTCGCTCCTTCTCAAGAAATAAAAAATATTTTGAACACTCAATAGAATGTTTTAAAATATATAAAATTGAAAATATCCAAAATTATTGAAATATTTAAAACTCAATCAAGCCTTTATTTTTTTATATTTTAATTTTTGTAGTTAGTTCTCTCATTGATAAAATATTTAGGCTAATAAATAGAAATTTATGGCTCATGCATCATAAAAGATAGAAATATACTTAAACACATTACCTGTAGTATCCTAGAAAATAGCTTTAAAATAGAGACATATTAAAACCTATGATTTATCTTTAGATATAAATAAACCTAAATATTTTTTTGAAAGAGAAAAGTTTATATAATTAGGAAATCAGTATTCGGGTTTCTTTTTTATAAACATCACCACCTCTCTAAAACTGTTATCCTTTAGAGTTATGTATCTTCCTTCTAGATTTTTTTATCTCATTTGTTATCATATTGACGAGACTCGTGGTGGCGATTAAAGTAAGACTATCCGATAAGAGTCTTAGATTAAGTAATATTTTTTGTTCCTTTTTCCTTTTAGTCAGTTTTTAAGTTTTTCTAGTCACTTGAGTTTAGATTATAATTGCATGTAATATTTCTATCATCAAGATTAGTCTTTGTTAATTCAGTTCTAATGATGTGTCCTGATCGTTAATCAGAATTTTGTGGTGCATATTAGGCTATCTTTGAGATCCCTAAGTTTTTGGAGCTCTTTGTGAATTTAGGTTAGGGAAACTAGTCTTATTTTCAATAGAACCCTAAGTTAGAAACCTGGATGGGGGTGACGTGGTCACCAGTTCCAAGCTTTCTTGTAGGAATTGATTGTGGAATTTTATATGTTTGATAATTTTGAAGTATTGTGAATTGTTGTGAATTGAGAAATGATTTTAAAACTATTGTTGATTGATGTGATGTCTAATCACGACACAATATCTTCGAAAAAGGAAATACTGGTGCTGAGATTATTTAGGTTGTTCATTGTTTGTAGATTTGATCAATAAAGAAGTATCCTGACTCTACTTGTATATTGGAATATATTGATGAAGATATTCAGGTAGTAATAGTCGAAGGAGGTTCATATGACTACGTTATGATATGGAAAACAATCGATAGGATTAGTAGATCATATAGGTTTAACAGGTTTATATGATTGTGTTACGGTGTTGGAAATAACTCATTGGACCAGACGTGACTCATTTTGGGTTGTTGGCTGTGTAAATTTCACAACTAGGAGTCATGTGACAGGTACCGACCTCTGAATTTTATTCAATGCACGAGTGATGAGTCATTATTTTCTCCTATTTACTTGTCCTTGTGTACCTATTTTTAGTAGTGATTTGGTGTTTAACTGCCTATTATTTTCTCCATTTCACGGCTTCATTTACTAGAAATTCGTAATTTTATTTAATTCAAATTTTTTGAGCTAATTTTATTATTATTTTCTCATACCAGCTTTGGAATTTTATTGGGTTTGGATATTAATTCTGGAATTGAAGAGGAACTGCCACATTATCAGTTTTTATTTTTAGTTTTTTTTATTGGATCAGAATTGAAAGATTTAGGCCCATTAGGTTTATTGTTCAGGACTGACTTAAGTCTAGCCGCCTGTTAAAGAGGTGAAGCCAAAATATTTGATAGTCTTGGCTTTTGGGATTCAGTTTGTTCTCTGTTTTAATTTAATTTTGTTCCTGCTTTAATTTCATTTAATTTCCTTCCTATTCTAATTCAGTTTTGCATTTAATTTCAGTTTGCTTTACTGGAATTTACTCGAATTTAATTTAATGGAAGACTAATTATAATTTATAAGGTTATCCTTTTGATTCATATTGCCATGAAGCTTTGAGGTTGTTGTTGTGTTATTTTTGCTCTCTTCGTCATTTAACTCTTCATCGTTATATTTTTGTGCTTAATGCTTTTACTGGTTCATGCTTAATGTTTCAATGTTTCGGTTCAGATGAATTTCGTGTCTCTGTTCATGCTTAATGGAGTGAGTCACAAGTTGTTGGAATGGAATAAATGATGTATATGATTAATTTGCATAAGGAAAACTTGTGTTAATTATCGCTTAGTTAATTAATTCGGGGTTGGAATTAGGGTTCAATAAGTTAAGCATGGATTTCTTTATCCTGTGTTAAGTGGACTGCAATCTAATCAAGAGGGTAATTTAATTCGGTTAAGGAATCCGTTGTTGGTTTTTATTTTATTAAATATTTCACGAAACCCCCCTCTCTCTTTTCTCTTTGTGTGTTTAATTCTTTTGACAGGAATTAGACGACCTAGGAATCATTTGCTTGTACTGATCAACTAGTCTTTAGAAAATAGACTAGTGTCTTTGTATATGAGTTAGTATATATATTATATGAGTTATTGTAAAGATAAGATAACAGTAACTTTATGCATGAGATGAACTATGAAAGCATAGAAATTTAACTTATGATTATATATTTTAAAACTCTTTAGCTTATTCTTCTTTTATGTGATATTTATTTTATTTTTTAAATATGCTATGATAATATGTTATACCTTAGCATTAAGTGATGTGACTCCTCATTAAACTAATAGAAAAAACTTTATTTTACTTTATAATTATATGGAGATATTTTTATTAAATCTTATGTTACGAGATATATTTTGAAATACTAAGATAAATATATGAATATTTATACATATGTTTACTATATAAAATTTATGTGTTATATAATTACTATTATATAAAAAATATGAAACTTTACTCTACCTATTAGTGAATTAAAATCAGTACGTACCATGCCCCAATACTATGAACATGATATTTTTATCCGGAGAAGTGATCAATGTAGTAAAAAATGTTAAAAATTATTAACCAAAATTTAAAGCGTGTTAAAACTAATTTAAAAATTATGAATAAGAAGACATTGCCTCTCCTTTCATATATATATATATATATATCCTTCGTATGAAGTTGAGATTAATTATAAAGAGAAATTTATCAGAAAAAGAATTTAAATTAAAAGCACATGAAGGACTTTAATCCATATATAAGAGCAGAACAAAACAAAAACAATTAACATAACATGCATAGGCCTATAAATTACAAATAACCCAAAAAAAATCATATGGACACATTGTCACAGCCAATAATACAACCTAGCGGAAAACTCCCCATGATGTCTTCTTATATATTTCAGTGTAACCATTTATCTCAACATGTACTCACTAATTCTGCTAATGCTAGCAACTCTGTCATTTTATATGAATGTCTATGCTGGAGTCTTTGCCTTTCTCCTTATTATCTATTGCATAAATTCACTTAAGTGCATTTTCTCCTATTCGAACCACTCTTTTCTGCATTTAAAGTTTCACTCCCAATAATTTCCATTCCACCTTCCTAGCTCTTATATCATTACAATTTTCTAAATTACATTTTAGGAAAGTTATACATCAAGGTACCTCTCTTACCCATTTGTCTTTCCAAAATAGAATGTGATTTCTTGATTCTATTTTTCATTCTACACTCTAAACTACTTTTGTCCTTCATCCCCTCACAAACTTTTCTTAGGTTTCTTCACCATCGTGACATTGGATGTGTTGCTATCATTCAAATTCCTTTCAAACCGATACCTTGATTATAGGATTGGTTTCTAAAGACTCAACTTTCTGTGTCTAATATCCATTTCCACTTATTATTGAACAACTTTATATTCTTAAATCACCTCCACTTATCAATAAAATATTATTGAACAACGTTATATTCTTAAACAATTCACTCTCGTGCATCGATTATATTATTTTAAGAACTTAGAAAGTAGCTATAGAGTATAAATGGTATAAATAAAACGACATTTGAATATATTATTATTAAAGTAAAAAATTCATATAAATAAAGAAATTAATTATTCAGGTTTCATTATAATATAACCATAATTTCTCTAAAAAAACCCTCTACCTTCTATCTAGATTTCTAACATTATCCTTTATCATATTGAAGATCATGGCCCACCATTGGACTCTTAGTAGCAAGTAGAGTAAAGTTGGTTGACCAAAAGATTTATTAGAGTCACTTTTGAGTTTTTCTATTTATCTGGATAAATATTCTTTACATGTGGTGTCTAAGACTTCAGGATTAGTCTCTGTGAGTTTAGAAGCCTGGTTATGTGTTCAGATCATTTATCAGAATTCTATGGTGCAGGTTAGACTATCCTTATTTTTTATTTAGGAGTTTGAGCTCTTTGAGTACTCAGACTTCTAATAGAGTAAAGAAAACTAGTTTAAATATTTTAATAGCACCCTAGGCTAGAAGATCTAAATGGGAGTGAAGTGGTCACCAATTTCAAAGTTTTCTTTCAGAATTGACTGTATATTGTTGTATGTTTTTGAAATTGTAAGAGTATATGAGATTTCAAATAGTTGATAGTAAAATGATGTTTTGAGGATTGATGAGGTTTTGAATGGTAAAATGAGATTGTTTTAAATTAGTAGTTAAAGAGTATGTTTTAAGGGTGTTTTGAATGTTTAAATGTAAACTTTGTATTCTTTAGAAGCTTATTCAGAGGTGAAAACGTCCAACACAACATGTTTCATTAGGTGCCATCAAAGGGGATGTTCTTGAGTTTAGTCACATCGGGCACCATTCCGTTGAGGCCAAGCACAACTTGCTCGAGGTGCTCTAGGGTTTAAATAGCATCGGGGGCCACTTATTGTCGCAAGGCGCGATATCAGCTTGCGCCAAACGTGACCTCAATTGTGTCGGGCATCCTGAAAAGACATGCAATACTTAGCTTTTTTTTTATAAATTTTTTGCTTCTGACCTTTTCCTTTTATTCATTAGTAGTATTTTATATTCATGTGTTTATCCATTTATCATGTATGATACAAGCTATTAATGGTGTGAAAATGTGATCGAGATATAGTATTTTCAGGAAATAAAATATCATGTTGAGATTTATTAAAATGGTCATTATTATTTTGAGATTTGTTTAGAAGGAGGTATCTTCTAATAGTATACTGAAATCATATTGATAAAGATTATAAGATAGTGAGAGTCAGAAAAGATTCATATAAATAATTACAATTTAAAAAAAGGTCAGTAAAGAAAATTACAAAAATTAACTTTATTATATGAGGATGATTGATTCATTTATGAATGTGAATTTATGAATATGGTTGTGTGGATTTCACAACAAAAGGACTATATATATTGATTAGTGCTTATTTGAGTAATACTAACATTGAGTATATTATAGATTTGATTTGTTATATATATAATGGATGAAAAAGTGATAAATCATATATTTTGATGTTGAAAATTTTAGTTATTATTAAAAATATTTTAAATTCTAAATTTATTTTTTTTGTTGTGTTTGTTTTAAAACTTGTGATGATAATATGTAACACTGAATAAGATGACATGGTTGTCATTTTTTTTTCTTTTATGTTTATAAATTTTTTTGGATACTTGTTTATATTCTAAAATCTTCATAAAAGTGTAGATATTTATAATACTTTGGGAATGGTATATATATA
>Ga0209489_101344_pt1 | contig 50326 bp, 34 predicted proteins | sample SiratrowhiteBW_FD_187527 | JGI IMG/M metagenome (GOLD analysis project Ga0209489, IMG submission 187527) | Root nodule microbial communities of legume samples collected from California, USA - Siratro white BW (SPAdes) (version 2) | ecosystem: Host-associated > Plants > Roots > Nodule | place...
TATAAGTGTTCAAGTCACTTTAGCCCTAAATCTGAGTGCTGGAATCGGTAGACAGTGAAAACTTAAGCTTTTCTGAGTTATACTCGTGGGTGTTCAAATCACTCCTCAGATATATTAAAAGCGGTTAATTAAAACCGTGAATAATGGACATTTTGCCTATTAGAATCAGGCTTGATTCTAATCCTAGTACCTATATTATGGGTAGCTTTATTGCATAGCACAAAAGAAGTATATTTTTATACTTCTATATAGAGAAGTATGTCTCTTTTTATAAATGAAATAAATAGAAAAATGAATAAAAATTTAACTATAAATAATAAACGAGGCTTTAAGCCTCTTTTTGTATATGAAGATATTTTAATGAATAAATCAATAATACTTAATGACAATAAAAATAAAAGCGGTATTTATAGATGAATAAACAAGAAAGATAATAAAAGCTATATAGGGAGTGCTGTTGATCTCCGTAGGAGATTAAAATGGTATTTCTCAATAAAAGCATTAGAAAATAAACTTACTAAAGACACTAGTCTTATTTATAGAGCTTTATTAAAACACGGACATTTTAGTTTTAGATTGGAAATATTAGAATATTGTAATAAAGATGTCCTCTTGGAAAGAGAACAATATTACATAGATAATATAAAACCAGAATACAACATTTTAAAAGTTGCAGGATCTAGTTTAGGGTTTAAGCATTCTCCTGAAACATTGATAAAGTTTAAAATCCGTAGTTTAAATACAGAGGGATATAATACAATAGTCGTTAATCAAAAGAATGGTTCTAGAATGGAATATAAATCTATACGTGAGGCAGCTAGAGCTTTAAATATTAATAATACTACGATATTAGATTATGCTAATACTAATAAGCTTATTAAAAACACTTATTTAATTATTAGTAGTAAACCTATTAATAAGCTGAGAGTGAGCTTACCTTTGAATGCGCAAGCTAGTAATGACGGCGATATAAAAATTTTTAATAGCTCTACTAATTCGATTAGTCAATTTTCTAGTAAAAGAAGTGTAGCTAAATATTTAAGTCTTGAGTACAATGTTATAATATCTGCGACTACTGTTTCTATATACATAAAATCAGGAAAGTTGTATAAAGGTAAGTATAAAATATATATATAGATAAAATTTACTTTAATTAGATTAATGCCATATCCTTCGGATCAGCAAGCTAAATAATAATTATTTTATATCATAAGCAATTATAAGTTAAGGGTAAACTCTTCGTCTACCAAACGAATTTTGTCAGTTCGATTCTGACTAATTGCATAACAATAAGGGAGTATAGTTTAAAGGTAAAACCGTAGCGTTCCATGTTACAAATTCGGGTTCGAGTCTCCGATATTCTCAGTATAATTACATTGTAATTTTTGCAACTTATCTTTAAATATGTAATAAGTTAGGATAAATAGCTTAATAATTCTAAGTAAAAGGAAAAATAGTATAATTCGTATTACGACTAAGTATATTAGTAAATTTAGGTGTAAGTCCTAATTTTTCCCCCATCCGGTATAGGATCTATATTGGTTTTAGAAGGCTAAGTTAGAGCAAGTGGCTCTTTTTATAAAAAAAAATAGAAAAAATGACTATGATGAAAAATTGAAATTGTGCGAGGAGATTATAATATTAGTGTTAATAATTCAGATATTATCTTCTTATTATCAATAAATAATAACTCCAAAAATAAAGATATAACTCATTTAATTACCAAAATGGTAGTATTAAATAACTCTGTAGAAAATAATTTAATGAATATGGCTAAATTAGCTAATGACATGAACTTAGATACATTTTATATATTTTCTATTATTATATGTGACACATTTAAGTATAAAGTAAGAGAGGTAGAGTATCCTTGTAAAGTTAAATATATTGAAGTAGGATTAAGATTCTTTATAGAAAATTTCTTGGAAAAGGACAATGTGAATTTTTGACATTATAATAAAAATACTTTATATGTTTTAAGAAACAGTAATTATTCTGATATTAGAGAATTATTTACCGTTATTCAAAATATAAAAACTAAGGTAGTAAGAGGTAGCTCTCAGAAGGCCCATATGATCAGTCCGATAGATTTTAGATTATCTTGTTATTTGTTAATTCTATTTGATATGAACTATAAAAAATTTAATTCAGAAAATGCTTTTAATATAATTCATAAGGATAAATATTTACCTTCTTCGAGGTATTAAATTTATAGTTCATTTTGTTTAGATTTTTAATGGTATAAGTATTTATCATTAAACAGATATATTGAATACAAGTATAATTACTGTGAAGGTTAAAGTCCTTCTATCTGTATGATAACTATATGTACATATCTTAAATAAACCTTATTAGATCAAACAGAGATATAATATATATTAATAAAACTCATTAGATCGTATAGTGATATTGTAATAAAAATCCAAGTGGTGGAATCGGCAGACACGACGAGCTTCGTTGCTTTAAAGATATTAAAAATTCAATTATACCTGTGTTTAGATAATACCCAATTAAAAGTATAAAATCTTTAGATTTCGAGGACTTTTGTTTAATAGCATAGCTTTATTGCATAGCACAAACATTTAAATCTTGAAGGATTAGAGGTAATACGTAAAATAAAATTGGGTATGAATAGTCGTAGGGGTTAGTCAAATTAATAATTACATAAAGGGGACATAATTTATTTGGTAGAATGCCGACGTTGCATGTTGGATGGCTGGGTTCGAATCCGAGTGTCTCCATATAAGAAGCCCATGAAGCTCAATTGGTAGAGCAGAACGTTGAAGTTGTTTTGGTTGTAAGTTCAAGTCTTACCCTGGGCATAAGGAACTTTAGTATAATGGTGAATGCATATGACTTTTAATCATTAAAATGTAGGTTCGAATCCTGCAAGTTCTATAATATTAACTATAAGAAATTTAGTTCTGAAATACTTTCAATGTAACTCAAAAGGATAGATATCTACCTTCTTTAAACTAATATAATATTAAATCATAATTCATCGATTACTGTTCATCATTATCACTTATAGAGTGATATAATAGTTTATTACACCTTTAAACAGGCGTGTCGGAATGGAAGACGAGGTCGTTTTAGGCACGGTTAGTGTTATACTGTGAAGGTTCAAGTCCTTTCGCCTGTAATAATTATTATATAGAACAAATTTTGGTTCTTTTTAGGCTTAGAATAAATAAACATGAAAAATAATATAACTAAATTCTCAATTAAATCTTATTCTCAGCCATATTTAAATAGAAAGGGTATTTATAAAGAAAATAAAGGATTATCAGGTATATATTGTTGACTTAATTTAACTAATGGTAAATTATATGTAGGTAGTGCTAAAAATATAACTAAAAGATTATACCAATATTTTTCTTCAAGACACATTAAATACATACTTTCTAAATCAGAAAGTATTATATTTAAATCGATGTTATTACATGGGTATGATAATTTTGAATTTCATATAATAACTTATTGCAATTGTGATGAATTAGTTAACCTAGAACAACATTATATAGATACATTAAAACCTGAGTACAATTTACGAAAAACCGTTTATTCCCCTTTAGGGTACAAACATACACCAGAAACTATTTTTAAGTTAAAAACTTATAAGCGAAGTGAAGAAACTTTAAAGAAAATGAGACTAGCCAAACAATTATCTGGAAATACTATCTTAATTATTAACATACTAAATAATAATATAAGAAAATATCCTTCTCTTAATAGTGCGGCTAGAGATTTAAATGTTAACAAACAAATGTTGCATTATTATATGAAGAAAAATATTTTATTAAAAGATACCTTTTTAATTATTAAATTTTTTAAGTTGGAATTTTAACTTAATCTCGAATTGACTAATGGGTAGGTCCCAAATTTTTGGTATTTGTTGTGAGTGTTCGAATCACTCTTCGAGAAAAAGAATTATTGATAAATTAACTAGTTGTATTCCTTTTATTAAATAACGAATTTATTTAAGTGTAAGATATATATAGCCAATAATAATAATAATACCTTGAAACCTTTATACCGAGTAGTATACCCCCTACTCCGTCCCTGACTCCGATTTCTAACTTCTGGCGGATACTACGCAAGCGTAGCAGCTTCGCACAAAGTCGTTTGTTAGACAAAATCTTAGTTAGACGTAGTAGCGATATGAGATAGATATTTATTATATGTTTTCATATGTCTTTTTACTTTAGAGCATATGGCTCTTTATTTTTTTTATTATTTAATATAAACATCATGAAAACCTTTTTATTGAATTTATTAGCACTTTATTATTCAAAGGTAAATTATCTTTTACAGGTAGTTAAAAACTTCACTCATACTTATTATTTTATTATAATAAGTATAAGTTTGTACTTTTATATGTGTTGAATCATATTCTATATCTTGCCTGAGTTTTACGGCGTAGAGTTAGTTTCCTTTAGGGAAATTATAGAAGATCCCGCTAATACAGATTATTTAGATAAGTTTACTTCAATGACAGAAAATCAAAATAGAGGTGTTGAAAGTAAGAGTGGCCATTTCTTATTGTACTCCTCAATAAATAAATTTTTAGATCTATTTATAGCTCAAGGAGGAAATACGGTAAATAGTTTTATAGAGGTGGAAGAATTAAAAAATACCTTTTATATAAACAATAAATTGCCAGAGTATGTTATAGAACCACCCACTGTAGAAAACAAGGCGGTTTTATTATTTATTGAATATTTAATAGATGCAACACAAAAATTAAAGTATGCTAATATAAATAATGAATAAAAGAAAAGTCGTACGCGAAACTAGGTATATATTTATATTTTATACACTCAGGTGTTCAATTCACCTCTTTTCTAAATAGAAGATAATTTGCTTCTTTATTTTAATAATATATACTAGAATGAAATTAAATAAATTTAAACTTTTTTTACACAAATTATTCAGATTGGATATTTTAGGAAAAATTACAACTATACTTATACTCGGACTATCAATAAGGTACATAACAAGCGTAGCAAATGAATATTTACATTTAATAGAAATAATTTTTTTACCAATACTTGTAATCCTTCAAGAATTTTTCTCCGAATCTTTTATAAATATCACATCTTATTGAGGAAAGAATTATATAATTACATACGTAAGCTATATAAATGACCCTGCCACAGGTAAAATCCCAGCTTGCCCACCAAATACACCAGAGGACTGTAATTCACCTAAAGTCAAGGAGTGTACAGCAAAGGGTCGCGAGAATACTCTCGATGCACAAGCTACAAAAAAGGATTCCGTGGTTTCAGCTTGCGCAGATGAAAAGCTGTATGGACCTACACTTTACCAGCATACTACAAGAAAAAATGGTTATGATTATAAAGACATAAGTAGAATCTTAGCTGAGGGTTACAAAGACAAGAATTTAGGGCAAAATTTTATGAGAACAGGTGGCTATAAAGAGTCTCCACTACGAAGAGTACCAAAAGTCTTAGATTTAAATAAAGAATGTCCAGATGCAAGTACAGTAAGCAACTTAAAAGTATCTGATAAAGATACTAATAAATAACCCTCTCCACAAAATAAGAATAATTAGCTTATTTTTATAGTATAATAAAAGGAAAAGTAGTCGTAGACGGTAGACAAGATAAGGTGTAGGGACCTTATCTTGGGAATGTTCAAATCATTCCTTTTCCATTAGAAGACATATGCTTCTTTATTTTTATTTAAATTAATTTATAATATGAAAAATTTATTTAGTAATCTGACACTTTGTTTAACTAAATTTTTTACGCGAACTAATCTTAGTAAGATAATAGTTATATTTTCAGTAGGAATTTTATCTAGATATTTTATTAATGAATATTTTAGCGTTAATGTTTTTACGGAATATTTAAGTTTAATATCTATAACTTATTATTCCTTATTCGCAACTTTTGTTGTATTTATTCATGAGCTATTTTCTTTTTTTAATGTAAATATTATACCAAATTTTATAATAATAATATTTAAATCTATAGGTATTATATTAGACTTCGTGCTGATAAAACCATTTATTTATATATATTCCTTAACCTTTGGAAAATATACACATATACCTCATATAAAGGGTACTCGAAGTTCTAGAGTAGAACACGATGGCTATAATGTAAACAATTATGCTAATTACCCTGAAGGGACAGGAGTATCTGTATACTCCACGGATGTAAAAATGTCTTGACATCCGAAGGATGTCCAAGTATCTAGGTATCCTACGGAGGAAACACCAAGACACCTGAACTATGGAGTATCTGTAAATCAGGATCTTAATAGTTTTTATAACAGAATTGCTGAGGGAAATCCTTATTCAAGGATTTCCGGGGACACTCTTCCGAACCAGGGTTATGATAACATGACAAGGGGAGAATTGCAAAATTATGTTTACGGGCAATCTGTAGCATATCCTACGGATCAGCCAGGAGTTAATGGATATTATAGTAATAATGTAGATGAAACGCGTAACAATAATTATTCTAATCCTAGATATTTTGTGGTTGATTCTATAAATGATAACGGAACAGATAGAGACCTAGTAACACCTGTTAATTTAAGAACAACTCAACCTAACATACCTAGACCTATTGCCCCTAAGGTTCGAAATATGGATTTCACAAAGGTTACGCCTGTGGATTTAGCAAGACATCCTGCCCTAGTCTCTGAAGATAGTTTCAATAAAGCTAGTGATTCTACCAATCCAGCAACTAAAGTTGCGGATAGATCTGCAAGTTCTGACCCCGCATCAAAACGGGCGTTCGAAAATGCAAGGGAGGAAGTAAAAAGGCGGTATAAAGAAAGAATGACAGAAAAGTTATATGATGTCGCTAATCCTACTTTAAAACATAAAGAAGTTGAAATTCTTAATAGTCCTACTAGAGGAAGAGCCTCAGTAGGATTTAAATATTATAATCGTAAAAATGTTTGATCTCTCTATGTTAAATACCACGACATAGCCAAACGTAAATTCTTTTGAAATATTTGAGAAAAGGATAGAGGTAATTATAACTCATATGAAGAATTTAAAATAAATTTTGATCCTAACATGAACATATTTAAAGAAATAGCTCGTGTAACTAAATCCGACATAAGTAATGAAATTAAAAGTATAATGGAGAGTGATTCTTTTAAAACAAAAGGTTACCATAAACGGGTGGACATAAGAGATATTAGAAGATTACCTAACACTAGTACACAAAGTCGTTTAAACCATATACATACAAATAGACACAGAGCATCGTCATTACCTAAAGGAAAGTAATTTTATAGCACGGCTCCTATGAAATAGTAAGCTATAAAATTCCGAATTAGTGTTATCAAATTAAATTATACTAATAAAACAAGAAATCACAGAGAAAATTTGTCTCTTTTTTTTTAACTTAAATAATACAAACTATGGTAAGAAATAATTGAACATTATTCACAAAGAGCTTTTTTGCTTATAACATTCTATTTAAAATATTCATCTTATTTTCTATTGGTTTATTCTTTAGATTTTTCATTAACAACTTTTCTACAGATTATGATTTTATATTAGAATTTTTTATCTTTTCTTTTAGCATTTTTCCTTTTAACAAACTTTTATTATTTAATGAGGGTTCTTTTAACATGAAAATAATAGATAATAATGTTTCTTTAATTAAGTCTAGACCTAGAGATTTAATTATTAATAATGATTATGATATAAAGGATAGATGTAGACGAAGAACCCAATGAATTTTTTTTGAGCAATTTGATACTAAATTCATATCTTATAGAGAGTTCAAATCACAATGAGACACTAATACAAAGTTAATAGATCAAATTAAAGATAAATACTACGAAAAAAAACATGAAATAGAACATGAAATAATAGTATTTAAGAAAACCCTAATATTTTTTAAAAATCGTAGACATGGGCCGTAGTTATACTTTTATACTACAACTATCTGTATAAATACACAGAAGAATAATCAAAAGTTATTAGCTTCTTTTTATATTAATATATTATAAAATAAAATGTCAAAACAAAAAGCGTATCCGGTAAATTGTAACACTTTCTATTTTAACTTAGACGACTTTAAAGATCATTATCAATTTTCGTTGTGAATGTACGAATTTTTAAATTTTTACGTAAAAGAAGAATATGAAGCATGTAATTCTGATTATGCAATATTAATGCTAAAAATGCATAATTCTTGTGTATACAAATCATTGACGTATTTATACCCTTATACGGATTTAGGTATAGGGTTCGATGTTATATTTAAAAAATCTATCGAGGATAAAACAAAATTCTTAATACTAGAAATAGATTTTATTGATGAAGCAGAGCATAAGGTTGGCTCTTTAATATAAATAAAATAAAATAAAATTAAAATGAAAACTAATTTGACTATACTATTATATTATAAAATACTGTACACATTGATTTATTTACCTATGAAATATTTAAAAACTGATATTTTATTTAGGGCTATATTTTTTATTTTTTATCTACTATCCTTAACTTTATTAATACTTTGAGTTCTTAGCTCATTAAATATTGTAGGTGTAAGCTCAGAAACTGTAAATTATTTAGATGAGCTAGATTTCCCCGTTGAATTAATTGAGCATAATAAAGATAAAGAAGATAAAATATTAAATAATTATATTTTTTCAAAATTCTTAAACTTATTTAATCATAGTTACCCGGGTAGTTTTGATGCGCAAGCTATACCTAATGAACTGAAAAATAGTAGTTTCATAGGTAATAACTCACATTTTTATTTAAATGAACCTAAGCAGGTAAGTATAAATGTGAGTGATAAATACTTGTATCAGATGGCTATACATAATAAAAAAGTTGTATTGTATATTGAGACCTTGTCTGAGGTATTAAATGACTTAAAGTCGATTAATGAAAATATTACATCAAATATAAAAAATATATAAGAAAGTTAATTTATAATACTATAGATAAATAAATAAATAGATAAGTTGGAGTGGAACAAAGCTCTGCGCTAGCTATAAAGAATGCGCATTAACCACCCAAAATTTTGAATGCTGGAATTGGTAGACAGGGTGAAATGAGGTTTTGCTGGCACTTGTATGCCATGAAGGTTCAAGTCCTTTTTCAAATAAATATAAGGAAGCTTTTTAGAAACGAAATTGCTAGTTTACAGAGATGGGACACTGTTTACTAACAATCTTCGGAAGGTGCAATTCCTTCAGCTTCTAATTTAATTTTGTATACTAAACTGTAATAACTTTTACCCATTTTCATGAAAAACTACCCATACTATTCAACTTTGAAAAAATATTATTTAAATTCCAAGTTTACTTCTTTCCCATTTAGTGTATCTAGGTTTTCCTCAGATGATCACTCTAAAAGAAAACAACGTTACCTTAAAAATGAACACATAAAACCTCTACTACATAAAGAATATTTTCCTCACCTTAAAGACTACCAATTTCCAAAGCCTTCACGATTTATTTTCCCAGCTATTAATGGTGAAGATAAATGCTGAAAGGCCTGTGATTATAGAATTAACCACAAAATATCTATCCCTCTTTGACTATATTTTGAGAGTCTATCTACCAATAAAAATGATATATACAAAAGATTAAAACCTTACGCAGGGGTATATATATTGATTAATAATATTAATAATAAATATTATATAGGTAGTTCTAATAACCTTACTGATAGAATGACACACTATTACCATTCTTTCAGTAAAGGAAATACAGACAGAGCTATTCACAAAGCTGTGTTTAAGCATGGAATAGAAAACTTTCCACTGGGTATTATTCTTCTTTATCTCACTACACAGAAGGACCAAGTATTAAACCTATTAAACTATTAACAAAAATACATTGACATTTATAAACCTAAATATAATCAAAAGAAAGCCATTATTAAAAAGTAATACACTAAAGCATATGTATGCTAAATATTAGTGGCTATACAGTTAACTTTACTGTGTAGATCCAATACCTAAAAATTTAGCTCTCTAAGTTAAGAGACAATAGTACCACTAAGCTATTATTCTTTTTTTTTTATAGCTAATTCTATAGCCCCTTTTGAGTATAACATTAGATATTATTAATGTTTTCAAGTTCTATGTTATATAGCTAATTAAATAAAGCTACAATTCATGGTATTACCCCCTTAGAGTGGCAAACGAAGCTCGAAAGAGTTGATAGTCCTACCTAAATGTGGTTTATGTTGAGATGCATAAATTTCAGATCCTGAACTAACCCTGGCAGCTAGTAGGGACAAACTTTTTAAACAATAAACAATGATGAATATCTACAAAACACTATTTTTACATAGCTTGCTGATCCGTAGAATCAGCAAGCTAGATACTAAATCTTTATTTAATAGCGGAGCTAGTACACAAATTAAAACTACCCGTGTAAACTATAGCACCCAAAGACACAAGTCCTATAGTAAAGAGTTAGGTGCTATTTATGTTAACTTTATAATAGCTCTATTACACAATAAGTTAAATCTAGACCGTTCTAAACTTAAAAGCTACAGTAATATCATAAAATTCCTAGAGGACTATAAAGGTGATAAATTATTTACTAAAAGTTATTTATCCAAATTAAGATACAGAGGTCAATTCAAGAAAGTTCCTTTAACTCGCGAAAGTTTAGACTTCATAAACTACGTAAAAAAAACCTTTCCTGAGTTCAATGACTCTTATTTTACTTATAAGCATACCGATAACACCCTTGACTATAATTATCCTGTTACAACATATCCTACGGATGCATATCCTGACCCGAAGGGTCAGGATATACAACCTAAAGCTGTGAATCAGCAGCACGTAAGCTATAAAACTAAAGATAGCTTTAGTTTGCTGCGCAAGCTAAGCACTAAACAGAGTTTTAGTTCACGTAGTAATAAATACTTATGAATTTACGAAGAAATTGCTTATTTTTTTATATTACTTCCTTACTTTATACTACTTATACTAGCTATTAAAGATAATCCAGAGTTATTAGATGTATATATAAAAGAGTGAAATACCGATGTTAGTATTAATACGCAAACTATGCAAAGCGACACAGGTAAGTCTTTTAATATAATTACTTACCCTGACTTTGTAGCTGTAGACCTGCAAACAGAGAATAACGGCACTACTAATTATTATGAACGTATAGAAGGATCCGACACGGAAACCGTTACAACTAAGACTAAAGCTTCACTGGACACTATATATCCTATGGATGTACAAGCTATAGATCAGCAATCTAAAGAGATAACAAATAACTACTCTTATTCTGTAAATTTTAATGAAGATGATCAAGCTACAAAAGATATGTGTACCCGAGAAGCTACTACACAGAAGTGCTATAAAACTAAAAGAAAATCATCTTGATTATTTTCAATGTTAGACTTTAATAACCTTAATTATTTTCCTTCTTTATTTGAAGATTTATCTAAACCTAGAGAAACTTATACTATTCTACAGTCTAACGACTCAATGTTAAATAATCAAGACACAAGTATTTATAAACGTTATACTAACAATGCTGCTTCACCATGTTACTTAAAGAAAGCTATACTTCATCACGAAAACTTAATTTATACGGAAAATACAACTGCATCTTCTAGCGAAGCTAACCAAACTTCAGATATAATTAGCTTTGTGTCGCAAGCTAATCCTGTACACGTAGAAGCCACAGCTAAAGCCACTAATACTAATAGCTTTAGCTTGGGGAGCACTAAGGTAGACATAGTTGTAGCATCTAGCGAAGCTGCAGCAGAAAACATAACACTTAATTCATATCCTTCGGATGCATATCCTGATCCGAAGGATCAGGATCAGCAAGCTAAAGCTATGGATCAGCAAAAAAGTAGCACATTATCCCGGCACTGATCTGAAGAATATGCTAGAGTTACACAAAAAACTAACACTACCAGCTTAAACTACAATCTTAACCGTGATTCAGTTAGCTCAACTTACTCTAAATATTTTTATTCGGAAGATATTTCTGATAAAGTCGACACACTTCGTTCACAAGTCAACGATAAAGATGTAGCTAACACACAAGTTAAGCTTTTTGTAAGCGAACATATAGACAATACAGAAGACACTAACAATAAAAAGATATGAGATACAGCCAACACATATCCTCAAAATAAGCAAGCTAACAAATTTTCGGAATCTGCAATGCCAGAACCTGTAACACCGGAACAAGTTAGCAATACAGATCTTTCTAATAGCTTGCACACTAACATTAAAAACAGTAAGCTTCATGGCGCAAACTCTGAACCTTTAAGTCCATATAGCCCCAGCATTATATCTTGTTACACAGACACACCGGTAGCGAATACTCAGACTATATCGGCTACAGTACCTCATATTGATGCAGATACATCTGTAGATCTACAAACTAAAACCAGTGATTCAATGGTCGCAACACATAATTCAAAAGAAAGCTTTAAATATAGTAATGATTTATCTTTACCTGAAGTAAAGCTAACTAGAATTACACCTCCTGCAACAATAGCTTGCGCAGAAGATTATATAAATGAAAACACTGATTCTAGTTTGGATTTAATAGTCCCTGAAACAAAGCCAACTAAAATAACACCTCCTTTGGTAAAAGATGACTATGATTTATCTTCATTTACATATACACATCCTGAGCTGGATTCACCTTTAAATATCGACACCGTTAATAATCCTGAACATATAACTAATTCCACTGACAATAAACTTAAACTAAATACAGATTTTAATACACTTCAGATAACTGTAGGTAACTCTTCTCTCAACATTGAAGAAATTAAGGGAGACTTAACTAAAGTTAAAAATATTATAGCCAACAACAATAATCATATTCTTGACTTTAAGCTAAACTTAGATACTCTACGAGAGAGAGTTAATAATATCAACGACGAATGTTCATCCTTATTAAATGAGAAAGAGGCATTAAATATTAAACTTTATAATAACAAACATAACACTGAACAATTTAATATGAGAACTATAGATAATGATAACACATTAACTTCTATTTATAGAAATGCTTACAATTCTTTTATGCAATGAGGTTTAAATACAGCAAGCCCCGTTAAGAACAGTGACATTATATCTAAATTGATAAGCATTGATAATAAATTGAACTCCCTACAAGAAACTAAACTCGACTTATTAAATAATATTAACAACAATATTAACTCTATAGCTAAATTATACAACCATAACCTATTATTACGGGAATTATTAGAAGAGAATTCTACAGCACTTCCTAGTACATAAAACAGCTAACTATATAAATTATTATATTTCTATACTAATTTCTTATTAGGTCTACTAGTGAGATTCGTAACTTGCACTCTTAGTTTTTCCATTAATCGATTGCTTTATTGCTTAACTTTAATTAACCTTATATCCTTAAACATATAAAGCTGTCTGCTATAAGTTAACTAAGACGATAAACGAGCCCTAGTTTACTGTTAATTTCTATTAACTATCTGATACCAGGGATATGCAAGCTAGAACAAATGATTTTTAATACTATACTATATAGCCATTATATACGCAAGCTACACATTTTCATGCTTAGATTTTGTTTAACTTCTATTATATAACTAATACGCAAGCAAAACTAAAACTGTGCTATGTAATAAAGCTAATATTCAAAGGTTTACCAATAGGTGATTACTAAGGTAGTCTACAAATTTTTCCTCTTTAGTATGAAGTACTGCTATTTCATAAAGCTATGTACCAAGTACGATTTACGAAGTTATATAATTATTTTTTATTATGTAATATTTATAGACTTATTATTTATATGTTTATACAAGAAGAGGTTTTCAGTTCTTTAAGAGAGAAATTATGTAAATATTTGTATTGTACTAGAAGGTATACCGACAAGAACAGATAAAAATGCTTCTTTGGTAGCCAACTCTCGCTTTCATGTGTTAACAGGTGTATCCTGTAATTCTAGAGCCTTTGAATTTTATTTAGTGAATAGTAATTTACTTTGATATCTATATGTTATCTATATATCTTAATTCTTACCTTAACGGAGGCTTTCTGTGTTATTTCATTTAATATATGCACAAGCTATAAAGCTACTTTTAATGATTTTTGGTTATGAAATAGCAAGCTATTAATTTCCTTTATCGGTTTAAGAGAGAATAGGCTGCCTTTCTATTCTTAAATAAATTGATACATTATTAGTCGTTAAGTGTTTGAATGGTAACTTAATTTTACCCGAAAGGTGTAATTCTTTTTACTATTTGTTTTTATACAGTAGTATTGTTCGCCTTTGGTAATGTTCTTAGTTAGGAACAAATTCTAATCCCAAGAGGAATGGATACAGTTCTGGTATTATGGCCCACCCCATAATACCTTTACTTCCTGCCCATTTTATAGATTCGGTTAAATCTATTTTCTGAAAGAATTATTTGACTTCTACTTAAGGATTTTACCAAAGATTAACAATACTCTTATATGAATGAAGGTAAGAGGGAGTGTAATCCTAGGGAGCCATAAAATTAGGCGTACAATAAGATATTTCGTCTTTAGGCAACAATTTGAAAGACAAATTGATCAATATAAGTGAATAAAAATTACTTAACATCTAGCCATATAATCCTGATTTTTAAAATCAGGATCCATAAGCTACCTGTTAGTGCGCAAGCTACACTTTTATTTACGAAACTTTGGTCATAGAGAAATACCTGGTGGGAGGAGATTCTCTTATTTCAATTGTAGACAACGTAGATCTATGTCTAGTGTTTATTCAGTGTAGCCTACTATTGTATAATTAATCCTGTTCATTGATTATTTTGCAATAGACTACCTGAGTTAGATTGTATGGTGGAAAGTGGGAGGACCAATGAGGCTCAAGGCTTTCAGAACAGCATTAAACGATACTATTTTAAATAAGCTACTAAAAATACATATGGACAACATACAGTGTATACTTTAGTAGAGCGACTGCCTTGGGGACAGACAATCGGCCACTAGATGAAATACCTATAAGAACAAGGATTGGTACCCCTGATGGTTTTTAATATTTATTACGTGTTATATTAACCTGTTAACACAAAACCATCTAACTTTTAGGGATCTACACCTTAGAATAATTTATAATTATTTAAGCGTTACTGTTTATTAATTTGTATAGTATGGTACTTTACTATACTTTTAAGGCTAATTATAAAGCTACTAAATAAAGAAGCTGATCTGTGACAGAAGATTTTATATTGTGGTGGGACAATATAAACAGGTGCAATTCCTGCGGCTTCTAATAAAAAACAATCTTAATAAAGAATTACATTAGTTGGTATTTATAAGTTTGTTTCAACATTTTATTTAACTTCATAAATATTAAGGTGCAATTCCTTATAATTCTACTACTATTTCATATGAAGTGCTACAAACTCTTTAAGGTATTTATTAACGTTCGAATCGTTAAAGGAGTATTTAATTTGTATACTAAACTGTATCAAACGAAAAAATGTTGAAAAAATGTTGAAAAAATTAAAAATGTTGAAAAAATTAAAAATGTTGTGCGCAAGCTATAAATTGAATTTTAAAAGAGATTATTCGGATTGTCATTATAATAATAATAATAATAAAATAGATCTTAACTATATTACTGCGCAAGCTACACCATTCTATGTCAATATAGATAATACAAACTGATATATAATTAAAGACGTGGATCGTAAAACTTTAAATCTTAAGGGATGCTCAGTAACTATATTCCCTGCTGAATTCACAGAAATTACAGCTAAAAAAGATAGTTTTTCAAATATGGAGGCATATCCATATCCTACGGATCAGGATCAGCAAGCTAAAGCTCTAGCTCCGCACAAACTAGAGCTGAAATTCAAGGCTTCTTTCCATGACTTCTCTACAATAAAAGAAGAATATATATGGAATATGGATGTCCTTAAACGTGTAAAAGCGGACCCTAGGGAAACCTTATTTTTTGAACATTTACTTATAAGAAAAGACCCTGAAAATATCAAGAAACGAGATGCAATCAGAAAGAAATACTGAAACCCCCTTAAACCCTGATCTTTTAGTAATACTCGAATGCTTAAACAATATGACAAAGATCTTATTGGTCTTAATGACAATGTCACAATGAAATTTGCTGATGCTATATATAACAAGACTGCTATATACATGTTTATCAATAAGATTAATAAGAAATTCTATATAGGTAAAGCTTCATGTTTACAAGATAGACTTAAAACTTATAATAACATTAGTAAAATTAAAGACTACTCTAAATCTAAGATTTACAGAGATATGATTAAATTTGGTCTTAATAACTTTTCTTTTACTATTTTAGAATATTGCACAAAAGCTGACTTAAATACCAGAGAACAGTTATATATTAATGCATTTAAACCTCAATATAATATTAGAAAAAGAGTCTATAAACTTTAATTTACATATTTTCGCTTATGGAATAGCAAACTATGTACTTGTATCATGATAACTTGGTTAGCTTTATTATACACACCCTAACTTAGAATTATACGTTTTAGTAGTCCAGTTATTTTTTATTCCTATCAATCACTTGAACAGTGCACAAGCTAAAAAAGTCAATAAGCCTAGGTAGTTTAAATGGTTAAAACTCTAATTTCATACGTTAGTAATGAGAATTCGATTTTCTCCCTAGGCTAAAATACGATGGGTAGATCATAAATTTTTGGTATTTACAGTCGGTGTTCGAATCACCGCAGGATAAAAAAGTATAAGGTAGATGTAGTTCAATGGTAGAACGATTAATTGTGGTTTAATAGGCTCTAGGTTCGATTCCTAGTATTTACCCTTTAAAGAAATAGCTAGCTGGCGCCTTCATAAAGCTATTTCTTTAAATAGTTTTTATATATAAAATATGGATAGAAAATAAACTTTAGAGTAGCTTTATTGCATAGCACAAAATACTAATTTCTGCTATGTAATAAAGTTATCGTTTGTGGTAGCTTTATTAAATAGCAGAGAATTCATGGTTTTATTTGATAGTACTATAGTTAGATGGATAAAGACCTATAATGCCGAACGTACATTGTTCCGTACGTACAAATGTTCGAGCTTATATACCTTTTAAAAAATTTCATATGATTATTTTATCCATAATACTAGTTTTACTATCAAACGCCGTCAATATAAGACGAGATTTATCAATTCTATTTAATAGAATAGCGATTTTAATATTAATTTATTGTATTTTACATGATCTATCTACCTTAACTGTTATAACTAAAGGTATAGGTTTACATGGTGGTTTACTAGTCATGACAAATATAACACAAATATTTCATATTTTTATCTACTTAGTTAGTATATTAATATTACAATTAACTAGTTTTTATCCTAGAAAGGTATGAGTACCAGAATATTCTTCTTTAAAAGATTTATTGTTATATAAATTTGTTTATTACAATACAAAAATAATAAATAAAATGGGAGAACATTTTAAAATTATTGAATATCCTTTAATTATATTATTTGTGATTACAGGTGCTATATTGCTAATGTCTACTAATGATTTAGTATCTATTTTCCTTTCTATTGAATTACAAAGTTATGGGCTTTATATATTAAGTACTATATATAGAAATTCAGAGTTATCTACCACAGGTGGTTTAATATACTTTTTATTAGGAGGATTAAGTTCAAGTTTTATTCTATTAGGAACTAGTTTATTATATGCTAATTCAGGTACTACTAATTTAGATGGTTTATATATCATAACTAGTATAAGTGATGTTTCTACAAACTTATGATATACACCTTATTATATTAATCTTTCTTTAGTTATATTTACAATAGGATTCTTATTTAAAGTAAGTGCAGCACCATTTCATTTTTGATCACCTGACGTATATGACGCTATACCTACAATAGTAACTACATTCGTAGCTATAATTGCCAAAATTTCTATATTTATATTATTATTACAATTAGTGTATTATACTAACAGCAGTTTTTCAGAAATGAGTTGAACATTTATTTTATTAATAAGTTCATTATTCTCATTAGTAATAGGAACTGTAGTAGGTTTAACTCAATTTAGAATTAAAAGATTATTTGCTTACAGTACTATATCTCACGTTGGATTTATACTTCTAGCATTAGGTATATCTAGTGTTGAATCTACTCAAGCGTTTATATTCTACCTAACACAATATTCAATAAGTAATTTAAATGCATTTGTTATATTAATAGCTATAGGATTTTCATTATATTGTTATATAAGTGAAAACAAAGAACATGAAGAATTAATGGACAAAAATAATTCACCTATTCAGTTAGTAACTCAATTAAAAGGTTATTTTTATATAAATCCTTTATTAGCTATAAGTTTAGCTATTACTATCTTTTCATTCGTAGGGGTTCCTCCTTTAATTGGATTCTTTGGAAAACAGATGGTGTTAAGTGCAGCCTTGGATAAAGGTCTTATCTTCTTATCTTTAATTGCGATATTAACTAGTGTTATAGGGGGAGTATATTATTTAGGTATAATAAAAGAAATGTTCTTTAGTTTACCTGAATATAAAATAAATCCGTTATTAGAAAATCTAGAATTGAAAGGAAATGTTTTAGATAATAATAAAAAAATCATTAAAAAATTAAACTTTAATTATAAAAATATAGCTATATCAAGTCCTATTTCTCTTGTAATTTCGGTAATTACACTTGTTATCTTATTATTTTTATTTATGAACAAAGAATGACTAAGCATGGGTACCATATTGGTACAAATTTTATTTAACAATTAAATGAGTAGTGTAACTTTTCTTTTTGTTTTTGTAACTATTTTAACAATAGTTTTTTTACTTCTTAATTTCATACTTGCTCCTCATAATCCGTACCAAGAAAAATATAGTATTTTCGAGTGTGGTTTTCACAGTTTCCTGGGTCAAAATAGAACTCAATTTGGGGTAAAATTCTTCATATTTGCACTAGTTTATTTATTATTAGATTTAGAAATATTAGTGATATATCCATATGGTATTAGCGTATATGAAAATGGAATTTATGGATTAATAGTGGTGCTTCTATTTATAGGTATAATCACGGCAGGATTTGTATTTGAATTAGGAAAAAATGCATTGAAAATAGATAGTAGACAGTCAAATAATTATTTTTATAAATCAAAAAAATTTATCAATATGTTTATTGAACATAAATAGTAAGTATGTGTAGGTATGCTGATTTTATTAGTCATACTTACTGTGTGTAGCTTTATGAAATAGCGCTTTATGAAATAGCATACATACTTCGTACTTTGTACTTCGTACTTCGTAGCAATAGCAAGTTATCACTACTTCGTAGTGTTATGTAATAAAGCTAGAAGTAGGATAAACTTGCTATGAAATAAAGCTATAACATATAAATGTTTATTTTGTGAAATTTTAATTTCTAACCAAGTTTTTATACTTGTACCCTGTACTACTTCGTAGTAGTACTACTTCGTAGTACTACTCCGTAGTCATTTTACTACTGCTATGTAATAAAGCTATGTAGGACAAGCACAGTACAGTACCAAAACAATAAATACCCTTTGCTAAATGATCCTTTGTTAATTTATAAATCGTTTATATATTTAAGAAATGTTAGAATCTTCAAAATTAATCGGAGCAGGATTGGCGACTATAGGTCTAGCGGGAGCTGGAGTAGGAATAGGTATAGTGTTTGGATGTTTAATTGTAGGAGTAGCTAGAAATCCTTCATTAAAAAATCAATTATTCTCATACTCTATATTAGGTTTTGCTTTCTCTGAAGCTACAGCTTTATTTGCCTTAATGATGGCACTGTTATTATTATATGTGGTATAATGTTTATATACAGATTCCTTAAATATATGCGCAAGCTATTAATAGACAAAAATGTAGCTTGCGTATTCCTAGAATTTAATTAGTATATCAATTAAAAGGTTATTTTTATATAAATCCTTTATTAGCTATAAATTTAGCTATTATTATCTTTTAATTTCTGGTGTGTGTCTGGCTACGCAGATGCTATGAAATAAAGCTAAAGCTACAAATTTAACTGGCGGCAATTCTATTATACAGGCTTGTTATATAATAAAGATATAACCCATACCTAGATAATTAGAAATTTTATTTTAAACATTTATATTTTATGAAAAATTTATTTAATATATTTATTAATTTTGATGCACCTATGCCTTGAGGTATATATTTCCAAGATAGTGCTACTCCACAAATGGAAGGATTAGTGGAACTTCATGATAATATTATGTACTATTTAGTATTAATTTTATTTAGTGTAGGATGAATATTATTTTCTATAATAAAAAATTTTGCATCAACTAAAGCACAAATATCACATAAATACCTAAACCACGGTACTTTAATTGAATTAATATGAACTATAACTCCTGCGGTTATATTAATATTAATAGCATTTCCTTCTTTTAAATTATTATATTTAATGGATGAAGTAAACGATCCTTCTATGACTATTTTAGCTGAAGGTCATCAATGATATTGAAGTTACCAGTATCCAGATTTCATAGATTCAAATGATGAATTTATAGAATTTGATTCTTATATTGTTCCAGATTCTGATTTAGAAGATGGTGGATTAAGAATGTTAGAAGTTGATAATAGAGTAATAGTTCCTGAATTAACACATATAAGATTTGTAATAACATCTGGTGATGTTATTCATTCTTTTGCTTGTCCTTCTTTAGGAATAAAATGTGATGCTTATCCAGGTAGACTAAACCAAGTTTCAGTTTTCATAAATAGAGAAGGAGTATTCTATGGACAATGTTCAGAAATATGTGGAATTCTTCATAGTTCAATGCCTATAGTGATAGAATCTGTAAATATAGATAAATTTGTTCATTGACTGTATGCAGTATAATATAAAAATTGTTAGCTTGCTATTTCATAAGCAAGCTATACATTGTTTTAGTGTCTTATTTTTAATAAAAGGGATATTAGTTTAAAGGTAAAACTTGATGTTACGGCCATCACAATTGTAGTTCAAATCTACAATATCTCTAGTATAGTTACTGGTAATTTGTTTTATTAACGGTTGACTATAATGTGCAACTCAAGCTACACATAATTTGTTAAATTATATACATAAACATTATATATAATGTTTACGGTTGCCGAACAATTAGTAGTTTTAGATAAAATATGAATTTAACTTTAGTACTTTTTTTAATAGGAATCTTAGGATTTGTATTTAATAGAAAAAATATAATATTAATGCTTATTTCTATAGAAATAATGCTATTATCTATCACATTCTTAATATTGGTAAGTTCTGTTAATATCGATGATATTATAGGACAAACATACGCTATATACATTATAGTAGTTGCTGGAGCAGAATCTGCTATTGGTTTAGCTATTTTAGTAGCTTTTTATAGACTAAGAGGAAGTATTGCAATAGAATATAAATAATGTATTTAAGTATAATTATATTACCTTTATTGAGTTCAATAGTATCCGGTTTTTTTGGTAGAAAAGTTGGTGTAACAGGTAGCCGTATTTTAGGTTGTTTAAGTATAATGACAACTACACTATTGGCTATCACTAGCTTCTTTGAAGTAGGATTTAATAACAATCCTGTTTCAATAAATTTATTTAAATGATTAGATAATGAATCATTTAATATGGTATGAAACTTCCAATTTGATAGTTTAACAGTATCAATGTTAATACCTGTATTAATAATTAGTTCTTTAGTTCATTTTTATTCAATAGGATATATGAGCCATGATCCTCACAATCAAAGATTCTTTAGTTATTTAAGTTTATTCACTTTTATGATGATAATACTAGTAACAGGTAATAATTATTTATTAATGTTCGTAGGATGAGAAGGTGTGGGAGTTTGTTCATATTTATTAGTTAGTTTCTGATTCACTAGAATAGCTGCTAATCAAAGCTCTCTTTCAGCCTTTCTAACTAATAGAGTAGGGGATGCTTTCTTAATGATAGGTATGTTTATCATACTATGATCTTTAGGTAATTTAGATTATAGCACAGTGTTTTCATTAGCTCCTTATATTAATGAAAATATTATTACAATTATAGGAATATGCCTATTGATAGGTGCTATGGCGAAAAGTTCTCAAGTAGGTCTTCATATTTGATTACCTATGGCCATGGAGGGTCCTACACCAGTATCTGCTTTAATACACGCGGCTACAATGGTTACAGCCGGAGTGTATTTATTAATACGTTCATCTCCTTTAATTGAATACAGTTCAACTGTATTATTAATATGTTTATGACTAGGTGCAGTTACAACAGTATTTAGTTCTCTTATTGGTTTATTCCAACAAGATATAAAAAAAATTATAGCATACTCTACTATGAGTCAATTAGGTATGATGGTTATAGCCATAGGTTTATCTTCATACAATGTGGCAATATTTCATTTAATAAACCACGCTTTTTATAAAGGATTGTTATTCTTAGGTGCTGGTGCAGTTATACATGCTGTAGTAGATAATCAAGATTTAAGAAAATATGGTGGATTAATATCATTCCTACCTTTAACTTATTCTGTAATATTAATAGCTAGCCTTAGTTTAGTAGCTTTCCCTTTTATGACAGGATTTTATAGTAAAGATTTTATATTAGAATCTGCTTATGGTCAATATCATTTTAGTAGTATAGATGTATATGTTATAGCAGTAATAGGTGCTATATTTACTACATTATATTCAGTGAAAGTTATATATTTAACTTTCTTAACTAATCCTAATGGACCTGTGAATTACTATAGAAATGCTCATGAAAGTGATATATTCATCAGTTTACCTTTAGTGGTATTAGCTATATTTTCTATTTATTTTGGATATATTACTAGAGATATATTCATAGGTTTAGGTTCAGGGTTCTTTGTAGATAATAGTATATTTATTCACCCTGTTCATGAAATAATGATAGATACAGAGTTTGGTGTACCTACTATATTTAAACTGATCCCTTTTATACTTACTGTATCTTTCTCGGCATTAGCAATAGTATATTCTGAGTTTATGCCAAATATAATATCTAACTTTAAATTATCTAACTTAGGTTATTATATTTATGGTTTCTTCAATCAACGTTTCTTAGTCGAGTTTTTCTATAATAAGTATATTGTAAATTCAGTTTTAGAAATAGGAGGTCAAACAACTAAAGTCTTAGATAAAGGTAGTATTGAGTCAATAGGTCCTTACGGGTTTGGTGTTATTTTAACTAAGTCTAGTAAAATAATTTCTAATTTAAGTAATGGAGTTGTTACTAATTACGCTCTTTATATTTTAATAGGTATTTGCTTTTACTTGTCAGTGTTTACTTTTGTACCAGTAGTTTCTGATGTTGTAAATTCCATTACAATATCATGTATTATAATATTAATTATAAAACTAAGAGGACATGAAAAAATTTTATATAAATAACAAACAAGCAAGTTAAGTCAACAACAATTTAAAAATAATAAATTTATGCTAGTTGTGCTTGATATTTATATAATAAAACTAAAGCACTGTTTCATAGCACTCCTGGCTTTATTGCATAGCATTACGAAGTAATATATAGTTTGCGCAGATGTAGAAAAGAAATATATATGCATTCACATATTTTATATTTTAATATTTTATATTTTAATGTTTATATTATTTTCCTGTGCTTTGTTTTAGTTTTAGCTAAAGCAAGCTAACATACACAGGATTTATGGAGGTAAGTAAATATTACAGTACTAGAAAATTTTCTAGTGTGTCACTTTCGAATAGTTAGCATGGGTAGCTTGCTTGGAGTAACCGAGGAGCAGTATTAGGGTATTCATTGCTTAATTTCATGAGCCGAATGCATGGTGGGGCTAATGAAAGAAATGTGGCACATATATTTTACCTTATCTACTAATGCAGTACCGTGTACCGTACGTTGCACAGGGAGTAGATACAGATCTGTTTAGGTCTATGTAGACCTTTTAGGGGGGAGATTCGATCCTCCCTAATCTCATTAGCTAAAGGTAGCGCTTTAGCTTTTACTTGTTATTTCATAAAGCAAGTGAGCTAGAGAAAATTTAAGTCTTAGTTCGATTCTAAGTATGAGAGAAATCTATGGAAACTCTAAATATAATATACAATAGTCCTGTAAATTATACAGTTTAAGGCTAGCATAATGTGATGTTATTGTCTAAATTCACATATCTTGCAGTTACAGAATCAATAGGCAAGCTAAAGATTGTCTTTGATATATATGTAATAAAGCTAAAGCATTATAAATAAATATATTTATTTTTAATATCTATAATTTATATTATTATAAGGGAATAAATATATTTATATAAAATATATAAATAATTAATAAATACCATGAGAATATTAAAAAATCATCCTTTATTAAAATTAGCCAATGGTTATTTAATAGACGCTTCACAACCTAGTAATATAAGTTACTTATGAAATTTTGGATCTTTATTATTAGTTTGTTTAGTTATACAAATTGTAACAGGTGTTACTTTAGCTATGCATTATAACCCTTCAGTGTTAGAAGCATTTAACTCTGTAGAACATATTATGCGTGATGTAAACAACGGATGATTAGTACGTTACTTACATAGTAATACAGCATCAGCTTTCTTTTTTTTAGTGTACTTACATATTGGAAGAGGTATATACTACGCATCTTATAGAGCGCCAAGAACATTAACATGAGTTATAGGTACAATCATACTTATAGTTATGATAGTTACAGGATTCCTGGGTTATGTTTTACCTTACGGACAAATGTCATTATGAGGTGCTACAGTTATTACTAATTTAATTAGTGCTGTACCATGAATTGGACAAGATATTGTTGAGTTTATATGAGGAGGTTTCTCTGTTAATAATGCAACTCTAAACAGATTCTTTGCTTTACATTTTGTGTTACCTTTTATATTAGCTGCATTAGTATTAATGCACATGATAGCATTACACGATACAGCTGGATCAAGTAACCCTTTAGGTGTTCCAGTATATTATGATAGAATGCCTATGGCTCCTTATTTCTTATTTAAAGATTTAATTACTATATTTATCTTTATATTTGTTTTAGGTATGTTTGTATTCTTTATGCCTAATGTATTAGGTGATAGTGATAACTATATAATGGCTAATCCTATGCAAACTCCTCCAGCTATAGTACCAGAATGATATTTATTACCTTTCTATGCTATTTTAAGATCTATACCTAACAAATTATTAGGAGTTATCGCCATGTTAGCTGCTATATTAATTATTTTAATATTACCTAAAACAGATTTAGGTTTAACTAAAGGTTTACAATTTAGACCTTTAAGCAAGATAGTGTTCTATATATTCTTAATAAATTTCTTGATGTTAATGCAATTAGGAGCTAAACATGTGGAAAGTCCGTTTATAGAAATAGGACAATTAAGTACTGCTTTATATTTTTCTCATTTCTTATTCATATTACCTGCAGTTAGTATATTAGAAAATACTCTTGTAGATTTAGAATTACAAAATAACACAAAAAGTATATAAATTTGTGGATATTTAGCTGGTTAAGCCACGAGTACTGGTAAGCTGATTTTACTAGCCATGCTTACTTACATAGCTTTATGAAATAGCAATGTGAATACATACTTCGGTAGTGCTATGTAATAAAGCTAGGAGTAAGATAAGCTTGCTATGTAATAAAGCTAAAGGATTTAATTAAATTATATTACCTGTTTACTAAACGTTTAGTAAACAGGTAAAGATTAAGATTGTAAACGGTTTTACACGGTGATTGCAGATCATTTGTATGAGGTTCAATTCCTCCTTAATCTTGTTTATTATGTATAGTATTCTTTAATGGTAATTTTGTGCTATGAAATATAGCTGCTGTTTTAGTCGCTTATCAATGATAGATAAACTAATATTTATAATACAAATAAGTTACTATAAATATAGATGAATATATTTATTATAGTGCTTTATATTTTTACTATAATAATCTCACTAAATAGCTATTGGCTGTTATTATATATAAATGAATTAAAATAATAAAATAAATAAATATTAAATTAATGTATCCATATATCCATGCGGACATATTTATTATCAAGCATAGGGGAACATTAATATTTGTATTTTAAATATTATATAGTAGTACTTTTAGTAATCATCAATGAATTGAATTGAATTGAATTGAATATTGATTACTATCCACTTATTTTATTAATTATGTGCTATGAAATAAAGCTATATAATTAAACTATAATATGATTGTAGAACAGTTATTACATTAATTTATTTGCTCTGTATAAGAGCATAAGCTATAGATTTATTATAATATAAAAGAAATAAATATATATTTGTACATGGATACTGTTATTATATAGTATACATAGGCGGCTAATACTTGCTATCTTACAGTAAATATTATATTAATGTATCCATATATCTATGCGGACATATTTATTATAAAGCATAGGGGAGCATTAATATTTGGGATATTGTATGAAATTATTAATTAAAAATATTAGTTAATAACTTTTAAGTGAAAAATTATGTTCATTAAAGTACTTTAATAATTGCCTAATTTTGTCTTTAGATAAGGATTCTTCCTATAAACCCAGTTTAGCATTAAAATCTCAAATGTCTATGGGTATTGAAAGATGATTTAATTCTACTAATGCTAAAGATATAGGTACATTATATTTAATATTCGCTCTTTTCTCAGGATTATTAGGTACAGCTTTTTCTGTACTAATTAGATTGGAACTTAGTGGACCGGGTGTTCAATATATCTCAAACAATCAATTATATAATAGTATTATTACCGCTCACGCCATCTTGATGATATTCTTTATGGTTATGCCTGCTTTAATAGGAGGATTTGGTAAAAATAAAATACAAACTTTAACAACATTAGTATCTTCAAATGATGATAAAAATAATTCAAATTTATTACGTAGTAAATTAGGGCCGTATTTAGCTGGATTAATTGAAGCAGATGGTTCATTTGCTGTTCATGATAAGAATTCTAAAGCTAAAAAATATACACCTAAAATATTTATTGTCTTTAGTTTAAATGATAACCCTTTAGCTGAAAAATTAGCATCTATTATTCAAGTAGGAAAAATCTATAAAAAAGAAAATCAAGGTTCTGTGTTGTGAAGTATTCAAAATAGCGAGGATGTCATAAAAATAATTCATATTATAAATGGTTATATGCGCACCCCTAAAATAGAAGCATTACATCGTGCCATTGCTTGATATAATGATAATATGAATACAGATATTAAACCTTTAGACCTAGATCTATCACCTATAGATAGTAATAGTTGATTAGCGGGGTTTACCGATGGAGATGGGAATTTTAGTATAACTTTAACTGATAGAAAGAAAAAAGGCGTGGTTACTTCAAAAAGAGTACAAGCTTTTTTCCGTATAGAGTTAAGACAAAATTATCATAAAGAAGTTTCAATAGTTCAAGGAGGTATAAGTTATTTTGAAATACTTGATAAGATAGCTAGATATTTAAAGGTTAATTTATACTCTAGATCTAGAGAACAAAAAGATAAAATTTTCTATGTTTTTATGGTAATATCCCACAATTCAGAAAGTCATAAAAAAACTATAGAATATTTTGATCGTTATCCTTTATACTCTTCAAAACATTTAGCATATAAAGATTGAAAATATATAGTTGAACAAATTCAATTACGTAGCGGTAAACCTTTAACAGCTGAAAATATAAAGGAAATCCAAAAAATTAAAGATCAATTTAACAATAATCGTAAAGAATTTTATTTTACTCATTTAGATACTATAAATAATTAAAGTTTAGATTAAGAAATTGCCGTGGGAGATAGTAATATCTCTCTTATTATATAACTATATGCGGGAAGTTCCTAAAGTTTTATTATAGGAGCCGTGAAAATTTATAGCTTGCTAATCCTGATCCTGAACCGATCCGAAGGATGTGGATATGGATATGGATATGGATAATGCATTATTTTAAACGTACATAGCCCTTAAAACTAATAAAAATAATAATGGATAATCCGCAGGAAACAAAAATAAAATATACTTTTTTATTTAGGATCCTCAGAGACTACACGTTATACTCCATTAATATAATGGATGAAGATATAGTCCAAGGTAATTTAACGATTACTATTAAATGAATTTCTTAATGCCTTTAATGGTAGGTGGTCCAGATATGGCAAACAAAAAAGGATCTCCTCGGGGTTTTCGTTTAAGATATAATAATACATTTAATAATAATAATAATACATTTAATAATATTTATAAAAAAGAACTAACGTCTGAAGTTAAATCTTATTTAGCTGGTCTGTTTGAAGGTAATGGACATATTTGAATACAGGACATCGCCTTTAGTAAAAAAAAGCAACACAATCCTAGATTCTGTATAACTTTTCATATGAAGAATGAACCATTAGCCGAAAAATTAAAAGAATTAATAGGATCAGGCTCTATAAGATATAAATTACAAGATAGTGCTTGTAATTTGGTCATTTCACCTGTAAGAGGTTTAAAAAGAGTAGTCAATTTATTAAATGGTGAATTAAGAACACCTAAAATACGTCAATTATATTCTTTAATTGATTGATTAAATAAAAATCATAATTTGAATATAATAAAATTGCCTTTAAAAAAGGATTATTTATATAAAGATAGTTGATTAAGTGGGTTTATAGATTCAGATGGTAGTTTTTCTGTACAACATACCAAGGTAGAAAATGGAGCTAAAAAAAGGAAAATATCTTGTAGACTAAGGATTGAAGAAAGAATCTTAGATCCTGTAACTAAAGATAGTAATATGAAAGTTTTAAGAGATATATCTAATTTTCTTGACTGTACATTATTAACTAGAGAACAAAAATCTACGGGTAATAGATATTATACTTTGACTGCTTCAAAGAAAATCTCCTTAAAAATAATAATAAATTATTTAGATAAATACCCTTTACTTTCAAGTAAAAATTTAGATTATAAAGATTGAAAAGAAATAGTCTTATTAATGTTTGAAAATAAGCATTACACTGAAAAAGGTATAAGTAAAACAGAACTTGTTAGAAGCTGTATGAATACAAAAAGAACTCATTTTTCTTGAGATCATTTATTAAATTTATAGGGCTACGTAGTACGTAGTACGTAGTACGTAGTATGTAGAGCTTGCATTTTTATTATTATTAAATATATTATTATTATATTAAACCCCTAAATAAATGAAGGGAATGCCGTTTAAGAGTGTAAACTTTTTAATTATGACTACGCTATATGCATGGAATCTCTCGAATTTGGAATTAATTTTCCAGTTAACAGATACATAGACACCTAATTGAAGTTTTTAACTTATAAAGTTGTATTTTCAGCTGAATTAGTCGTAACATTTATGTATACACGGGAAGAATATGCAGGAAACCAAAATGACTAGCTTACTATTTCATAAGGTAGCTAAGCTTATATAAGTTATGAGTAGGATCCTCAGAGACTACACGCGAAGCCCCTTTTTTAAGGGTGAAGACATAGTCCGGGCTTGTATGAAAATACAAGATTATAATTAAACTCTTATTATCATGTATGAAAATACAAGATAAGAATTAAGCTATTATAATTAAACGCTTGCAATTAAACAATTCCCTTCTGGAAGTTCATTTAGCACAATGAATTCATCTTTTCAAATTTTATTTCAAACAATAAAAAATTTTATTCTTACTTTATCTGAAAGAATAAAATTTTGATTCTATTTATGTGTTACTTTAATACAAATATACTTTACTTATATTATTTTTATTTCATTTCTTGTTATAAGGTTTATTATACCTTTATTTTTTTGATTTGATATTAATGGAGTTTTTTGTTCAAGTGATGCTTCGCATATATTGAATACTTCTCCAATACCTGAAGAGAATATTAATTCATATCAAGGAGAAAATTCTCAAAAGCCTCAAGGGTCTCAAGGTCCTGAAGGGCCTCAAGGGTCTCAAGGCCCTAAAGAGCTACAAGGGTCTAAAAAAGCTAATTATTCAGATATAAATAATCCTGTAACAAATCCGGATACGGATACAGATAGGTTAGCTAGATTTTTAGAGCCTTATATAGGGCAAAGATTATCCGATACCGGTATTAAATTCGTCTTTCATGTTTATAAACATGAAAGGGAAGTATTATTTTATAACAAAGTTGTAATGCATATTGACGGTAAACATCACGATAAAGGATGATTTAGAATGACAACTGACACCAGAATAACTGAAGAATTAGTCAATAATATTAAAAAGCTTAAAGAAAATATGCATCCTGATTGACGCGATGTCTAACTAGGCATTAGTATTAAGTAGTATAAAAAATAGAATCAAAAACTTAACAAGATTCCCTAGATTAAATAATATAAGTTTCTGATTATTACCTCCTAGCCTATTATTACTAGTGTTTTCTGCTTGTATTGAAGGTGGAGTGGGTACAGGTTGAACACTTTATCCTCCTTTGGCTGGATTACAAAGCCATAGTGGGCCAAGTGTAGATCTTGCTATTTTTGCTTTACATTTATCAGGTGTAAGTAGTTTACTAGGATCTATTAATTTTATAACTACTATTGTTAATATGAGAACTCCTGGAATAAGATTACATAAATTAGCTTTATTTGGATGAGCTGTAGTTATAACAGCAGTATTACTTTTATTATCATTACCTGTATTAGCTGGTGGTATAACTATGGTATTAACTGATAGAAATTTTAATACATCATTCTTTGAAGTAGCCGGTGGTGGTGATCCTATATTATTCCAACATCTTTTCTGATTCTTCGGGCACCCTGAGGTTTATATATTAATTGTACCAGCTTTTGGTATAATAAGTACAACTATATCAACTAATTCAAATAAACCAATATTTGGTTATATAGGTATGGTGTATGCTATGATGTCTATAGGAATATTAGGATTTATAGTTTGAAGTCATCACATGTATACTGTAGGATTAGATGTAGATACTAGAGCCTACTTTACAGCCGCCACTTTAATTATTGCTGTTCCTACTGGAATTAAAATATTCTCATGATTAGCTACTTGCTATGGAGGATCTATTAAAATGACACCCTCTATGTTATTCTCTCTAGGTTTTGTCTTTATGTTTACAATAGGAGGGTTAAGTGGAGTTGTATTAGCTAATGCTTCACTTGATATTGCATTCCATGACACTTATTACGTAGTTGCTCATTTCCACTACGTGTTAAGTATGGGTGCTGTATTTGCAATGTTTGCAGGATGATACTTCTGAATACCTAAAATATTAGGTTTAAATTATAACTTAAACTTAGCTAAAGTTCAATTCTGACTTTTATTCATTGGGGTTAATCTTACATTCTTCCCTCAACATTTCTTAGGATTACAAGGAATGCCTAGAAGAATTAGTGATTATCCTGATGCTTTTGCAGGTTGAAATTTAATTAGTAGTATAGGATCTATAGTTAGTGTAATAGCTGCTTGATTATTCTTATATATTGTATATTCACAATTAGTAGAAGGAAAAGTGGCTTCTAGAAATCCTTGATTAACTCCAGGATTCTACACTGACGTATTACAAGCTAATTTAAATAGATGTTACACTAGCTTAGAATGAGGATTATCAAGCCCACCTAAACCTCACGCTTTTGTAAGTCTACCTTTACAAAGTAAAATTAGTATATAAACTTATTATTTATAATTATGTAGTAAATATTTTATTAAATTTTAGCTTTAGCTTGCTTAGAAAGCTAAAACTAAAGCTTAAGCTAAACCTATAGCTAATGTTAAAACATTAGCTACCAACTAGTATTGTTTATATAGGATAAAATTTAAATTTCTACAAGTCTCATTAGCTCAATGGCAGAGCAGAATACTTCTAATATTAAGATCTTGGTTCGACTCTAAGATGAGATAGGGTATAAAATTAGTATTTTATACTAGTTTTACACCTACCTATTACTACTATTACTACTATTAAGATAATAAGTAGTCTATTAAATCAATAAAGAAAAATTTTTATTGGCTATTTTTGCTTCTAGATCATAATATTTAATACAATTTTCTAGCTTTATGAAATAGTACGAGCTTTAGCTTACCCAGCCTTCATAAAGCTATTTATTAGTGTTTGTTTACACTATTAAATATAATAAATAGCTTGCCTAGCACTGCTATACAATAAAGCTATATCTTTAGCTTTAGCTAACGATAAATTTCTATTCTTAGTCCAAGAAGCTAGCTAAAGCAGCAGCTGCAAGCTGATATCTATTATTTATTAAAATAGGCTTACTATTATATAATAGATATTTATAAAAAAGAGTGCTGTGTGTACTTCATACTTCGTACTTCGTACTTCGTACTTCGTGCTGCTTTAGCTAAGCATGCACTAAATATTTTATTAATTATTATTAATTAATAAAGATATATCTTATTTAATTTTTAACGTATTAGATTATTCTATGAATAGTTTAATATATAGTATATAATATATAGTTTATATACTTTTTACTTACCTACGAGTGACGCTGTGTGCACGTATTATAATAATAAAAACAAAAAGTATGAAAAATTTTACAATTAATCTTTTATTTTTTTATAAAGATATAGATATACCTAAACCTCATGCCTTTGTAGGCCTTCCTTTAAAAAGTACAATAGTAGAGCTTACAGAAATAACGTTAAAGGTTAATGAGTTATTACCTCAATTTTCTGACTTTATAAGTCAATTTAATAATATTATATTGACTAATAATATAAACGTTATAACAGATGCGGGCGGTAACATGTCATTAGATGTCCCAGGTACTATGCCCGATACTGATGCTGAAAGAATTAGTAGAAGAATAAGTATTATTGATCGTTTAATAACAACACGAGGTCAAGAAATAAATGATTTATTACAAAAAGGATTAGATATAGAAGCTAAATTAAGTAAAGATAATGTTAATTATACTTCGCAAATACTAGATAAAGTTAATGAATTTAAGAGGTTAAATGCTTCTTATAAACATTAGTCTGTGCTATGAAGTATGCACATATCTTATTTATTATTTAGTATTATTAATATTATAAGATTAAACTTAATAAAACAAGGCTTGCTATTTCATAAAGCTAAAGCTCTTATTAAAAAAGAAACAAAATTACAAATTAAAAAATGAAATATTCAGCTACTATTATTTCAATTATTGAAAATATAATATTAATGCTACCTGCTTTATTAGTGGTAGCTTATGTTACTGTAGCGGAAAGAAAAACTATGGCAAGTATGCAAAGAAGACTTGGTCCTAATGCAGTAGGATATTACGGTCTATTGCAGGCATTTGCAGATGCTTTAAAATTAATATTAAAAGAATATGTAGCTCCAACACAAGCTAATTTAATACTATTTTTTTTAGGACCGATAGTGACATTAATATTTGCTTTATTAGGTTATGCGGTTATTCCTTATGGTCCTGGTTTATCATTAGGAGATATGGAATTAGGTATATTGTATATGCTAGCTGTTTCATCTTTAGCTACTTATGGTATTTTACTTGCAGGATGAAGTGCTAATAGTAAGTACGCTTTCTTAGGATCTTTAAGAAGTACAGCTCAATTAATTAGTTATGAATTAGTGTTAAGTTCTGTGTTATTAATAATAATAATGATAACAAATAGCTTAAATTTAAATATAAATGTTCAATTCCAAAAAATAGTATGATTAGCTTTACCTCTGTTATGTATATTAATAATATTTTTTATAGGTTCTGTAGCCGAGACTAATAGAGCTCCATTCGATTTAGCAGAGGCTGAATCTGAACTGGTAAGTGGATTTATGACAGAGCACGCTGCAGTAATATTTGTCTTTTTCTTCTTAGCTGAATATGCTAGTATTGTATTAATGTGTATATTTACTAGTATTTTATTTTTAGGTGGTTATTTATTAGAATTTGATATTATATATTGATTTGATTCATTAAATTATATATATGCTTATATTTTTGATATAAAATGAATTACATCTTTAGAATATTTTAAACTAAGAGAAATTTTAACTAGTTCTTCTGTAGATGGGTTTTTACATAGTATTACTTTAGGTATAAAAAGCTCAATAATGATATTTATATTTATATGAGTTAGAGCTTCATTCCCTAGAATACGTTTTGACCAATTAATGTCTTTTTGTTGAACTGTATTATTACCTATTTTATTTGCATTTATAGTATTAATTCCTTGTCTATTATTCATATTCGGAATGACTGTAGTAAATGTAAACATGTTTTAGTAGCGGAGCTACTGCTATGAAATAAAGCTAAAGCTAGAGATAAACAAGGCTTAGCTTTAGTTTTAGCTTTAGCTTGTTTATGAAAAGCTAAATAGCCGCAAAAATATATAAATCTGCCTTATCTGAATTAAGGCCATAAAACACATGTATATAGGCGGATATAGTTAATTATTTAAAGGATTCCATTTTTTGTAGATATGATGTTATTATTACAAAAAAACAAATTTATTAGTGTATGTTTCTTTAGCTTCTTCTTTAGCTTTTTGCATATTCATATTTATATCCTACGGATCAGGATGCTGCTATTTCATAAAGCTAAAGCTATGGATCAGCAAGCTATGAAGCTACAGCATCTATTTAATAGCTTTAGTTGGTGCAAGCATTACTTAGGGGTTAGGAATTTCCATGGCTTTAGCTAAAGCTATGCAATAGACCACGTAGAAAATATTAGTGCATGCTATTTCATAAAGCTAAAGCTATTACTAATAACTAGACTTATGTTATTAAGTTAATAGAAATTCTTAGCATTATGAAAATGCTGCTATGAAATAAAGCTAAAGCTATGAAATAAAGCTAAAGCTATGAATTTTTAGCCTTATACGATAGCTTTATTGCATAGCACTCCTTTATCTTGTAGCTGTTCATAAGCACAAGTTAGATAAAGGCCATGAAACACATGTACATAGGCGGACATAGTTAATTATTTGAAGGATCTCTCAAGATGTTATAATAATAAATGTTATTATCCTCTTTAATTACAATACCTGTATTAGGTACAATAATTGTAGCTAGTATAGGGTCATATAAAAAAAATTCAGAGTTATATGCTAAAACCATTGCGCTAACTAGTAGTATAATAAATTTAGTTATATCACTGGTTATATTTGTTTTATTTAATAACAGCACTAATCAATTTCAATATGTACAAGAACACTATAACGTACAATTATTTGATATATACTTGGGTGTAGATGGTATATCAATATATTTTATATTATTAACTACAATAATAATGCCTATAGCATTATTATCTAATTGAGATTCTATAAAAGAAAATGTAAAATCTTATCTAATAATTATGTTATTATTAGAAACATTATTATTAGTAGTTTTTATGTCATTAGATATTATGTTATTCTATATATTTTTTGAAAGTATATTACCTCCTTTATTTATATTAATAGGTCTATTTGGATCAGATAATAAAGTAAGTGCTAGTTACTATTTATTCTTATATACATTATGAGGTTCTTTATTCTTACTATTGTCAATCTTAAGTACATCTTCTATAATGGGTAGTACAGATTTTGATACTCTATTTAAACTAAATTTTGAATATAAAACTCAGATATTCTTATTTATAGGAATATTTATAGCATTTGCTGTAAAAACTCCTACAATATTTTTAAACAATTGATTATTAAAAGCTCACGTTGAATCTCCTTTAGGGGGAAGTATTGTATTAGCTGGAATTGTATTAAAATTAAGTTTATATGGTATTTTTAGATTAATATTACCTATATTACCAAAAGCTTCTTTAGATTATACTTTTGTTGTATTTACTATAGCTGTAATTACAATAATATATGCCAGTTTTAGTACACTAAGAACAACAGATGTAAAAGAACTAATAGCATATAGTTCAGTCTGTCACGCATCAGTTTATTTAATAGGAATATTTAGTAATACTATACAAGGATTAGAAGGAAGTGTAATATTAGGATTAGCCCATGGATTTGTGTCAAGTGGTTTATTTATATGTGCAGGTGGAGTATTATATGATAGAACTGGTACTAGACTTATATATTTTTATAGAGGAGTTACTCAGCTAATGCCTATATTTGCTATATTATTCTTTATATTAGCTTTAGGTAATTGTGGTGCTCCACTAACTTTAAATTTCATAGGTGAATTTATGTCACTTTATAGTATAGTAGAAAGATTACCTGTATTAGGTGTTTTCGCTTGTTCTTCTGTAGTATTCTCTGCAGCATACACTATATACATGTTCAATAGAATATCTTTTGGAGGTTCTTTTAGTAGATTCTTGGAAGAAAGTATATATGATGTAAATAAAAGAGAATTTATATTATTATTTATATTAGTATTATTTACAGTTATATTAGGTATATACCCTTCTTTAATTTTAAACGTATTAGATTATTCTATGAATAGTTTAATATATAGTATATAATATATAGTTTATATACTTTTTACTTACCTACGAGTGACGCTGTGTGCACGTATTATAATAATAAAAACAAAAATAAATATGCCACAATTAGTACCTTTTTATTATATGAATGAAATAGTATTTGCTTTTGCAATAATAGTGTTTATTTTATACGTATTATCTAAATATATATTACCAAGAATAGTACGTTTATTCTTATCACGTATGTTTATTAATAAAATATAATATATATTAATAAAATATGAGCTATAGCTTTCCTACAAGAGCAAGCTGCTACATATCTATATCTTTATAAAAATACTAAAAAAAAATAAATCTATCGATTAGTAAAATAAATATATCCTTGTTGCTTAGCTTGTAATATATCTTATTTTGCAAATATTTAGCTTTTTAAAGATTTATATATTATAGTAGTAATAATACTACTAGATGTTTTCTATAGAAAAACAAAATTTATTCACAGAAATAAGAAGTCCTTTAGATCAATTTGAAATAAGAGACATATTAAATTTAGAAGTTTTAGGTGGTAACTTACATTTATCTTTAACTAACATAGGATTATACTTAACAATAGGAGCTTTAATTATATTAGTTTTAAGTATAATTTCAACTAACTATAATAAATTAGTTAGTAATAACTGATCAATAGCTCAAGAATCTTTATATGTAACTATACATAATATAGTTACAAATCAAATAAACCCTAAAAACGGTCAAATTTATTTCCCGTTTATATATACTTTATTTATATTTATTTTAATAAATAATTTAATAGGAATGGTTCCTTATAGCTTTGCTTCTACAAGTCATTTCGCATTAACATTTGCTCTTAGTTTCACAATAGTATTAGGTGCAACTATATTAGGATTCCAAAAACATGGTCTAAAATTCTTTTCTTTATTAGTACCTGCAGGTTGTCCTTTAGCTCTTTTACCTTTATTAGTTACTATAGAGTTTATCTCATACCTTGCAAGAAACGTATCTTTAGGTTTAAGATTAGCTGCAAACATAACAGCAGGTCATATGCTATTAAGCATATTAAGTGGATTTGTTTATAATATTATGAACTCAGGGTTTATCTTCTTTATTTTAGGATTAATACCTTTATTATTTATTATAGCATTCTCAGGTCTTGAATTGGCTATAGCCTTCATTCAGGCGCAGGTGTTCGTAGTATTATCTAGTTCTTATATAAAAGACGGATTAGACTTACACTAATAATTTAAAAGAGTAAGAGTATATAAATTAATAAAATAAAAATGATATTAATAATGTTCAATAAATTACATATATTGCGGTGCGGAACTACAGCAAGATATAATTCTACCATTTTTTATTAAATACAATATCAATAATGGAAAACATAAAGATTTTATTAATTTCACTATGTCTGTTACAATATTGTACAATAATTTAGGGAAAGGTTTAGATAATTTATCTTCCGGTAATATAAGTAAATAGGATTATTGTATAAATTCTATGAATAAGAATAGATATAATAATTAATAACCTTTAATATTTGAAGTGTTCTATTATATATAGAACGGGTGGTAGGCGGGTATTTCAAATATAATATAAGACAAAGCATTCTTTAATTGTGAAATATTCAAGCTCAAGTCTTTGTAGTGTTATCTAGTTCTTACATAAAAGACGAATTAGATTTACATTAAGATTTTTATAAGCTAATAATAAAAAAAAATGATGTTGTTATCCTTGACCCGAAGGATAAGGATATGCAATATAAAGCTGTAAATTATATAGCTTTAGTTAACAAATAAAAATTAATAATACTAAGTGATGAATTTGAGGAAAGTTACAAAAACAATAACAATTAATCCTATTATTTATTAGGAAATTAATAAAAGTTATATGATATAAATCAAGAAAATAGTACAAAATTATTTATATAATTTATGTGAAAATACCGCGAGCTCTGCGCATTTTATAGAAAAGTATCTGTTTTAGTAATCTCAACAATAAGTAGCTTATAGTATTTCCTTAGTCCACACCTGGATTAAACAATTTAGATCCATTAGTGATATAAGAATAGTTCTATATCAAAAAAAAAGATAAAAGTTGAGTTTGGTGATGGCTCTGATTGAATGCTGTCCAAGTGCTTGACACATGCTAATCGTACGTTTTAATTGTGCTTTGCATAAATTAAAAAGTGGTGTACAGGTGAGTATAATGATATTCTTCGCCGGCCTTAAAGTGGAGGTAAATCCTTCATAATAAATAAAGGAAACGAATAGTTTCTGCTTTAAGAGGATAATAAATATCTTCGAGATAGGTAGTAGTTAAGGTGATGACTTAACTAGCCTTAAACTCTCGTAGTCGAATCTGAAAGGTTGATCGACCACATTGGGTCTGAAAAAACCCCAATGCAAGTTAGTACAGCAGTGAGGAATCTTGGTCAATGGCCTAACGGCTGAACTGGCAACTTGGAGAAGTGGCAAGTCTCATAGGATGGGCTGGTGCTACCCCCATTTCTATAAGATTGTATTAGGGTTGAATGAAGCTTTGTTTATATATTGATAATGACAGTATATATATCGTGTCTTGACTAATTGCGTGCCAGCAGTCGCGGTAATACGTAAGAGACTAGTGTTATTCATCTTAATTAGGTTTAAAGGGTACCCAGACGGTCAATATAGCTTCTAAAATGTTAGTACTTGACTAGAGTTTTATGTAAGAGGGCAGTACTTGAGGAGGAGAGATGAAATTCCGTGATACCAAAGGGACTCTGTAAAGGCGAAGGCAGCCCTCTATGTAAAAACTGACGTTGAAGGACGAAGGCACAGAGAACAAACAGGATTAGATACCCAAGTAGTCTTTGCAGTAAATGATGAATGCCATAGGTCAGATTAATGTAGATGAGGGACTAGACATTAAACGTTATTTGGTCTATAAATGAAAGTGTAAGCATTCCACCTCAAGAGTAATGTGGCAACGCAGGAACTGAAATCACTAGACCGTTTCTGACACCAGTAGTGAAGTATGTTGTTTAATTCGATGATCCACGAAAAACCTTACCACAATTTGAATAATTATATTACAGGAGTTGCACGGCTGTTTCCAGTTAATGTTGTGAAACTGTGGTTTCCATGAAATTAACGTAATCCCTGGCTTTATTTTTTTTTTATCTACGATAAAGCATTCTGTCCTGGAAATTTGGAAAGATAAAGGGGACAAAGACAAGTCATCATGGCCTTGATATTGTGGGCTATAGACGTGCCACATATTCCTAAACAAAGAGATGCAAAAATGTGAATTTAAGCTAATCTCAAAAAATAGGATATAAATTTTAAGGATTGTAGTCTGAAATTCGACTATATGAATAAGTAATTACTAGTAATCGTGAATCACCATGTCACGGTGAATAGACCTTGGATTGGTACTAACCACTCGTCACATGCTGAAAGGAGCATGCGCAATAAGTTTGCTTTCTTAGTAACAAGTAAAAAAAACAAATAGGTTTTATATATTCTTTTATTGGGAATCTTCGTATGCGTGGCTCTAATTAGTGTTAAGTCGAAATACGGTTCGTGTAGTGGAAGTTGCACGGGATTAATTAATATTAACAATAAAAATATATAATATATACATATTATATAAAGGAGGGTTCCTTTATTGGTAAGAAGGGTTGAGCTGTAAACTCAATAGCTATTGCTTTTAAGAGTTCGAATCTCTTGTCTCCTAGAATTAGTAACTTAAATAGGTAAAGGACTTCCCTGTCACGGAAGTAGATGTCGGTTCGATTCTGATCTAATTCGTGTAGCTTACTGCTTTAGCTCTAGCTTAGTAAGCTAAGCAAGCTAAAGCTAGGGAAAAGTTTCCATTGGTAGGGTAAGATATTTGCTAAGTATTATGTTTTATACATTTAGGTGTTCGATTCACCTCTTTTCCGCACCCTAAATGCTTCTATAGCTCAACGGTAGAGCATAATACTGTTAATATTATGATAGATGTTCGATTCATCTTAGGGGCTTTTAATTTGTATACAAAACTGTAAAATTTATAATATATATATATATGACAAACTTAATAAGAAGTAATTTTCAAGATCATCCCTTTCATTTAGTATCACCTTCTCCATGACCATTATATACAAGTATTTCTTTATTCTCTCTAACAGTGAATGGAGCATTATCAATGCACTTGTTTAATAATAGTTATATAACATTTTATTTATCATTAATCACATTAATAGCATCTATGTCTTTCTGATTTAGAGATATAATATCAGAGGGTAAACTTAAATTAAACAATACATTATATTATTATTTGAATATCTTTAGCTTGCTATTTCATAAAGCAAGCTAACAAAAAATTCCTTCTTATGAAGGCTATGCAATAAAGCATTGCATTATTGCATAGTCTGAAAAAGTTTTACAAATTTATATTAATAACAATAATACTACAGTTTTTACAAATAACAATAACTTAGGTTATTATTTAGCCGGTCTTTTAGTGCTATTTCTTAAGCTACATTTAAGCGATTTTATGAATAATAAATATGACTTAAATATATCAAAAAGTTTATTAGATAATTCTAGTTTTACAGATAACAGCTGATTTACAGTAGCTTTATGAAATAGCATTACTGAGACATGCTATGAAATAAAGCATTGCTTTATTTCATAGCAGACATTTTAGTATTAAATATATAGAAAGAAAAGATAAATCTGTGCTATGAAATAAAGCTACATCATCCTCGAGGTGCTAGGCAATAAAGCTGTCCTTTTATGAATAGTTTAGCTTGGTTTCTTAATGCTAATTTAAAAACATATACTGTTAAGAATTCTGAAGTATTATCGATTAGTGTACAATCGATAAAAAATCTAAGTTTTTTAGCTTTATGTAATAGCATAGACTATTTTAATAAATATCCTTTAATAGGTGATAATGAATAGCTTACTATTTCATATCCTTATCCAAATTCATATTCATATTCATATTATTCGAATGAGAATCAGGATCAGAATTAGCAAACTACAAAAAATGAGAAATAGTCTATAATATGATTCTATCTAAATAACATCTTACTAAAGAAGAAATGCTTAGCTTTATTTCATAGCAGCAATAAAGTTATAAAAATGTAGCTTTATTGCATAGCATGAAATACAATTAAAAAAAAATTAATAATAATAATATAATGTATAATGTGCTCTCTTTAAATTTAACAAATTGCTGGGAAAACCTATAGCTTTAGCTAGTACAGGGCAAAATAGGATAATCAGCAGGAAACTAAAAGACTAGCTTTAGCTTTATGAAATAGCATGCATTAAATATCTTTTAGGGTCTTCAGAGGCTAAACGTTAAAAATTAATACGTTATAATAACCTATTAATTAAGATATAGTCCTAAAAATATAGAAATATATTTAATTATTTTCGACATATTTAGGTAACCCTGCGAAAAAATTAGTAGCTTTAGCTTTATTTCATAGCAGTAGCTCCGCTACTGAAAGTTAAATTATAAAGGAATTAAGTCATATTCATATTTATATAGTAACAGATTATATAGAATAAGCAAATTAAATAAAGCTAATCTTAACAATTTAAATATTTATAGTAAATAACTTGACTTACAATAAATTAAATGAATATAATAAATCTTATCCTTTATATGCTTAATTACTTTTTCTAGATTGGTTCCAGTTCTTATGGGCGCCAACTCATATAGGGCTTTTGTCGATTATCATTTGACATATTTAGGTAATCACACCTTAGCTGTACAAAAAGGATTAAACTTAGGTGTAATATTATTTATAGTATCAGAAGGTTTATTTTTTGTAGCTATCTTCTGAGCATTCTTCCATAGTGCTTTAACACCTACTGTAGAATTAGGTGCTCAATGACCACCTATGGGTATAGAACCTGTAAATCCATTTGAATTGCCGTTACTAAACACAGTGATATTATTATCTAGTGGAGCTACAATTACATATGCTCACCATTCTTTAATAAAAGGTGATAGAAAAGGAGCTTTATATGGTTCTATCTTTACAGTTCTATTAGCTTTAATCTTTACTTTTTTTCAAGGAGTAGAGTATAGCGTTTCTTCATTTACTATTAGTGACGGTGTGTTTGGAACATGTTTCTTCTTCGGTACAGGTTTCCACGGGTTCCACGTTATTATAGGTACAATATTCTTATCTGTGGCCTTATGAAGAATATATTCATACCATTTAACAGATCATCATCATCTTGGTTATGAAGCTGGAATACTATACTGACATTTCGTTGACGTAGTATGACTTTTCTTATACGTATCTATGTATTATTGAGGTTCTTAACCCACTTATCTCTCTACATATATAGGCAGTACTTCTTTAGCCCCCTAAAGGTATATACGACTAATATAAGAAAATGCTTACTTACGTTAAAGGGAAAACGTTCAGTGGAAGGCTGACGGGGCAATAACACCCTTATGGCACTAGTTTAATTACTAGCATTATTTCATAGCAGTAATTAATCTAGGTATTCGAATCCTAAAATAATAGGTCAAAAAGGCCAAAAAATGTATTATCAACTTCTAACGATACCGGAAATTTTTTCCAATGGCTATTTAACAGGATCTTTAGATATTATAAGTATAACAGCCTTATTATGTGGTATACTTATAATAATCAATAAGAACCCAATCGTATCAGTAATATTTCTAATCGGATTATTTGCAAATATTTCTGTCTACCTAATATTGTTAGGTTTAACATTTATAGGTCTATCATACTTAATTGTATATATAGGAGCAGTGTCTATATTATTTTTATTTATATTAATGCTTATAAATATAAGAACAAGTGAATTACAAAGTAATAATAGAAATAGCGTATCCTTAGGCCTATTTATAACAATTTTATCCAACTTCACCATATTCCAAATACTCCCCTATTATATGGCTATCCTTAATAGTTATAGTAGTAAATTAAATACAGTATTGTATTATTTCCCCTGAAATAAATTCAGTGAGATTCTAAATTATATTAATAAAACCCAAAATATTGCTAGCACAAGTGTAATGTTTGCGGCTAGTAGTAATTGAGATAATAATATGGCAGAAACAGGACATATATCTGCTATAGGTAATATTTTATATACTAGCCATAATATGTGAATATTCATCGCTAGCTTTATACTACTATTAGCTATGGTCGGTGCTATTATAATTACCATCAAAGGTAAAGAATAAGAAAAATTAGTTCAATGGTAGAGCGATTGTTTTACACACAATAAGTTGAAGGTTCAAATCCTTCATTTTTCAAGATTCCTTAACTTAAACGGTAGAGTGCATTTTTGATAAGAATGATATCAGCGTTCGATTCGCTGAGGAATTAATTATGCTATAAAAGAGAATTGGCCGAGTGGTTTAAGGCGGTAAGCTTGAGTCTTATTAGGTTATATAATCTAGCCACATCCGTTCAAATCGGATATTCTCTGAAGAGTGTAGTTTAATTGGCAAAATAGGAAGCTTCAACCTTCAAATTCTTGGTTCAAGTCCAAGTACTCTTGTTGTTTTACGGATTAGGGCCGGCTTGGGTAGGCACTTCGTTTGGGACGAAGACTAGTTATGTTCGAATCATGATAATCCGATTAATATTAGATACGCTAGAGATATAAAGAATAACTATTCTTTAGCTTGCTTTAGTAAACTAAAGCAAGCAGTAGCTCTGCTACTAAATATAAATTTAAGTCTATGCAATAAAGCATAGCTTTTTTATAACTTTATTTGCTATGAAATAAAGCTAAAGCACGAATTAATAGCTTTAGCTTGCTATTTCATAAGCACAAAATAAGTATAAATTTTGATATATAAATTATAAATGTAATTTGTAAATTTAAATTTACAAATTATATAAGTATGGAAAGAAATTATTGTAGAATTTAAGCTATATATTAAAGAGAATTATTTATATAAATAGGTTGCAAGCTAAGCAATAAAGCTAAAGCTATACCTATAATTATATTAACTCTAAGAGAAATCTAGTAATAAACGAAGTGAATTGAAATATCTTAGTAACTTTAGGAAAAGAAATCAAAAGAGATTCTATGATTAGCGTGAGCTAAAATAGACTAGCCTAAAAAGTAAAATGGTAGATAAACTGTTTAAATTAAATGGGGAACCTTCCTCAAAGGCTAAATATAATATATAAGCGATAGTGAAAAGTACCGTGAGGGAATTAAAACAAAAACAGTAATTTTATAAGCAGTTCGGAAAAATAAAAAAGTTAGAACGTACCTTTTGCATAATGGGTCACCAAGTTAACATTAGATGCGAGATTATACGTAGTTAAACCGAGCGTTAAAATAACGGAAAGTGTCTAAAGTTAGACCCGAAGCCTGGTGATTTTACTATAATCAGGATTATAAAAGTCCGAACGGAATATTGTAGCATAAATATCCGAAGAATTATGGTAGGTGTAGTGAAAGACAATACTGACCAGGATAGCTGGTTTTCTGCGAAACCTATAATAGTAGGCAATTTAAGTATAATATCTTAGCAGGTACAGAATTTAATCTCAGACAAGACATATAAAATGTTTTATTTTGTACAAATTGGGGGATCATGAAGATTTTATCAGTGAGTATGTAGACTCGGAATGGCAAAGATATATCTTAAATCATCAGACATAGAATGATAAGGTTGTATGTCAAAAGGGAAACAGCCCAGAACAAGAGTTAAGGTTCCTAAATTATTAGTTGAGTGAAATTAAGAAGGTTTTTATTAAAGTCGACAAGGAGATAGGCTTAGAAGCAGCCATAATTTTATGACCTCGTAACAGAGCGCTTGTTAAGTTTTAAAAGCATCGAAAATTTATCGGATCTAAACAATATACCGAAACCTTGTCCATAATATTTATAATTAAAATAATAGTTATAATTAAATGGGGTAGCAGAACGTTGAGTTAAATTATGATTTTTATTTTTTAAATGAAATTATAATAATTTAACTCAAGTGATAATGGTGACATGAGTAACTAAAAGAAAATTTTCCGCCTAAAGCTTATGGATCTAATTAAGTAACGGCCTCTAAGTTTATATTATCTAAAGATTTAAACGATGAGATAATCTTTTTTACTAAGGACGACATTTAAAGTGAAAAATGTACTGGAAAAATAGTAATATATTTATTTTTAGCGTTAGCTTGCTAAGCAAGAAATAAATGAAAAGTAACCGTACCTAGAAACTGAAACAAGTAAGTTAGTAGAGAATACGAAGGCGTAAATGAGCTAACAATCATAAAGGAACTCGGCAAATTGACTACCGTAACTTCGGGATAAGGAGAGCTCATTATTCTTGATTAATATCAAGTAAAGAGGAAGAAGCATGAAATAGTGTTGTACGACTGTTTAATTAAAACACAGCACTTTGCTGAAAGATTAAAAATCTAAGTATAGAGTGTGATGTCTGCCCGGTGCCGGCTGGTTAACAGATATAATTAGATATACTAATATTTGATGTAGACGGAAACCCCGGTTAAAGGCGGCCTTAACGTGAGGGTCCTAAGGTAGCGAAATGCCTTGGCCGTTAAATGCGGTCTTGCATGAATGATGTAACGATACAACAGCTGTCTCTATGATTGACTCAGTGAAATTGGAATAGCTGTGCAGATACAGTTTACCTCTAGTTAGACGAGAAGACCCTATGCAGCTTTACTGTCACTAATTATAGAGTATGATAAACAATTTTCAGATTATAAGGTAATTGACAATATGACAATGAGAATCCTTTATTTTTTTTTCATATGAATGAATTGGTTTAGGATTATGAGTTGTTAGTTTGCTTTAAATAGCAAACTAACAACTCATTTTAGTAAATCAACCTAATTCAGCTTATTATTATTTCACTAATTTACTAGTGAAATGGATAAGTACCCTTTGGTAAGGAACTATCGCTAGGGGACAGTTTATGTGGGGCACAGACCCTGTAAAGAGTAAACAGGAGTGTCTAATAATTTATAATTATTTTGTTTGCGATTTAAGGTAGTTTAACTATTTTTAATCATATAAAATTATTTATATGTACATTCGTTGTATATATATTTAAAAAAAGGTAGGATTTTCACTATATAGAAATTAGAGATAATAAAAATATTAAGAATAATTCTTTAGCTTGTTATTTCATTAGTAAGCTAAAGAACATAAATCTAATGTTTTTTAACTATTATTAATAATAGTTATGTTTTAATTATCTAAAAAGCTCAACGGCTAAATCTTGCCTTACTGTTTGATTATCTACAAATCTTACAGTTGCGTAAGCAGGGCATAGGATCACAAGATGCAACAAGGAAAGATCTTGGATTATTGGAAAAGCTACGCTAGGGATGTTTGTCCTTTAATATTTTATTTTACATAGGATAATTAATAATATATTGGGTTAATTTCAAAAATTACTTAATAAGTAAATTTGAAGCGAAATTTATCTTAGCATAAATTATAAGATAAAGACGTTCAACGACTATAAGGTGAGTTATATGCAATAAACAATAATCCTTTTTTTACACCCAACATTAATATTATATATATATTTAAGAAAAATAAAAAAAAACAATAATAGCTTGCTAAAGAAAGAATATAATATGAAGATGAAAATTTATAATAATAACTTAAAACGAAGTTCTAAAACAATACTTTTAAAGAAAAAAATAAATGATGTAGGAATAACAAAATATTTACCATCATATTCTAAAGAATGAAATAATACTATATATTCTTATAATAAGAATACATTAAAGAATATACCGGTTAATGATTTAAATATAAACAAAATAATAAAAGGTTATTTTAATTTATATTTTAAAGATCATAAATATACAGGGTCTAAATTTATATTACTTAAAAGAAGACGTAATTTATTAAGAAGAATACATATAAGTAATGCAGAAATTAAACATACTAATAATAAAGCAATAATTACTTTATATACTATAAATAGAGAAAAAAATGTATTAAAAAAAAAATATTTAAAAATAAATAAAAAAATAAGTAAAGGATTAATAGCCAAACGTTATTTTTTATTGTATAAAGAAAATATTCATAAAATTTATAAAATCTTAGGGAAATATAAAGATCAATATATTTTTATTAATGATATAATAAGAAAAAAAAAATTTATAAAATATAAATTACAATACTTGAATAAATTTATAAAATTAAAAGATCTTTATTTAAAAAAAGTTTGAGGTATTATTCTTAATAAATATGCAAGAAAATATCTTAAATTCTTAAGAAAATATGATTTATTGTATTCACTTAATCAATATAAATTTAATAAATTGGTATTTTTACCTATATTAAGCAATATATTGAATAAAATTATAGGAAAAAAATTAGAATATAATATAATTAATTTAAAATCTGTTGCATATCATACAGATCTTTTTACTAATGCTTTAGCATTAAAATTAAAGAAAAGAAGAATAAATTATATAAACTCTATGTTTAGTATATTAAATAGAGCATATTTACCTAATATTAATACTATTAAAGAAAGATCTAAAATAAAAGGTGATCAAAAAATGGATAATTTTCAGGGTAAATTTAAAGATTTAAAAATAATCTCTAGCTTTAGATTGCTTAGCAAGCTAAGCAGCGAAGCACATATGAATAATAATCTATCTAAATTGTTAGATGGTGTATACCCTTCAAATATAAAAATAAATAATGCGAGCTTAGCTTTAATGAAATTAGCAGCGCCATCAGCACCCAAAGCTAGTCAATCGGATAATTTTGTAGCTGGCGGAGCGCAAGCTATTATTCACGATATAATTTATAAGTCTATTGGATATAAAAATATGGGAGGTATAAGATTAGAAGTTAAAGGTAGATTAACTAAACGTTATAGAGCGGATAGATCTATCTATTCATTAAAATGAAAAGGAGGATTAAAAAATATAGATTCTTCTTTTAGAGGTTTAAGTTCAGTTTTATTTAGAGGTAATTCTAAATCAAATGTAACTTATTCAATAGCTAAATCAAAACGTCGTATTGGAGCCTTTGCAGTAAAAGGTTGAATAGGCGGTAAATAAATATTGAAAAGTGACTACTAAAATATATATATAATAATAATGAAGACATAGTCTGAACCGTTTTGAAAAAAATGGAAATATGAGCGCTATGCATCCTTGCTGGCATGTATGCTACATAGCTTTATGAAATAGCAGTAAATACATACATAGCTTTATGAAATAGCAGTAGTAGTGAAACATGTATGTTACATAGCTTTATGAAATAGCAGTAGTGATAGCAAGCACAGGATCAATGCAGTATAGAGCGTTTTTTATGATAACACATAGAACAGGCTAATTTGCGCAAGAGTGTACAAAATGAGTGCGCGGTTTGGCACCTCGATGTCGGCTTAACTTATCCTCATGGATGCAGGAACTATGTAGGGTGCGACTGTTCGTCGATTAAAAAGTTACATGAGCTGGGTTAAATACGTCGTGAGACAGTATGGTTTCTATCTTCTAGGGGGAATTAGAATATAATAAGAACTAACTTTTGTACGAAAGGAACAAGAAGAATTTAATTTGTAAAAGGGTTAAATAATAGTTACTAACCTATGGTTTACCTGTTGTCTATGTGCCCAAATATTAAATATATATGGTTTTCAACAAACTAAAAAGATGAGGGAATTATATATATCTGTATTTTTATACATAGGGATGTTTCTTTCACTAAGATAAATATATAGCATAGGCACGGCAGGAAAGCTAAGTTGGTTAAGGATAAGTGCTGAAAGCATATAGGCACGAAGCTTATCTTAAGATATTTCTTAAATATACGTAAAATATTATTACGAAGAAATAATATAGGCTTTATCCGTACGAATCCGGAGATTTTAAAGAATAAAGTACTAATTTTATAAATAACTATTTATACATATATCTCAAATTAATTCGCCTGATTAGCATAAAAGTAATGCAATTGTTTTGTAATCAATAGAAGTAAGTGCGATACTTGCATTGGGCTAACTATTTTTTAAGGATTAGTAGTCAAGTGGTAAGACATAGCTCTTTCAATGCTACCATCGTAGGTTCGAATCCTATCTAGTCTAAGCGGATTGGTGTAATAGAAACACATTTGGCTCATGCCCAGAAGTTAGAGGTGCAAGTCCTTTGTCCGCGTAGGGTTATAACTTAATAGGTAAAGTGTACTGCTCATAACAGTAATTATAAGTGTTCAAGTCACTTTAGCCCTAAATCTGAGTGCTGGAATCGGTAGACAGTGAAAACTTAAGCTTTTCTGAGTTATACTCGTGGGTGTTCAAATCACTCCTCAGATATATTAAAAGCGGTTATAGGTTAATGGTAGACTTGTCGATTTCCACTCGATTTGTGTCAGTTCAAGTCTGACTAACCGTATATTTAGTAGCTTTATTGCATAGCACTGTGCAAACATTAAACATAATAATTCTAATAGTAAATTCTACCTTATTAAATATAAAGGTAAACATTACATTATAGTTTAAAATACTAAAGATAATATTATTATAAAACAATGTTTGTGCTGTAGCTTCGCTAGCTTTATTGCTGCTATGAAATAGCAAGCTATGCTATAAAAAGTTATATAGATATATTATCCCTAATTATTATTAGTGTTTATACATAAATAGTTTATAGCTTTATTATATGCATGCTTATAATAATAAATTTATAGGGCTATGAAATAAAGCTCATCTTCTAGCTAAGAATAAAACTATTTAATATTTATTACATATATAACAACTAGTTTTATATACAATTATTACTAAGATTAATAAATTAATTTACGTTTCGTGCTTATGAAATAGCAAGCTAAAGCTACTAATTACTGACAGCCATGCTACGCTAGAACCAGGCAGTATTTCATAAGCAGGGATAATTGATAACTGCTATTTTTAGCTTTAT
>Ga0209489_101345_pt1 | contig 50308 bp, 25 predicted proteins | sample SiratrowhiteBW_FD_187527 | JGI IMG/M metagenome (GOLD analysis project Ga0209489, IMG submission 187527) | Root nodule microbial communities of legume samples collected from California, USA - Siratro white BW (SPAdes) (version 2) | ecosystem: Host-associated > Plants > Roots > Nodule | place...
GCTATAATATTAACATTATTTGGTAAGACATATACACTAATTAGCAAAACTTATTATCTTTGGATATATAAGTAAAACTAATAATGCATACTCACTACCAACAATCATGTCCATTAATTATAAGAATAACTAATCAACCTTTGGGCGATCCATACATGCCTTATAATAATGAACTTCAATTAACCCATATAAATCAATTATTTATAATTTAGCATCCATTCTATGAGTAATTAAAATAAAATTTATCATTAATTTGGAATTAAATAAAACATAAAGATTTGATCACTTTGGTGATTACAAATCTATCATACAAATAATTTCAATAAATAAAATTATCAATAATTTGGAATTAAAATAAAACATAAAGATTTGATCACTTTGGTGATTACAAATCCATCATACAATTAATTTCAATAAAATAATCATTAATCTAGAATTAATCAAAAACATAAAGATTCGATCACTTTGGTGATTACAAATCTATCATACGATTAATTCTAATAAAATAATCATTAATTTGAAATTAACCAAAACATAAAGATTTGATCATTTCGGTGATTATAAATCTATCATAAGATTAATCTCAAGAAATCAATTAATTCATAAATTAACTAATTCTCATTAACGCAGCGGAAAATAATCATGTAAAACTCTTTCTTATAAACATATCATTATACCCACTTTTAAAACCCTAAAGGAAAACCATATGACAACTTACACTAGTGGCTGTTATAATTTGGATGGAGTTGCATGCAACTTGATCCTTGATCCATAAATAACTACATTAATAATAATGTTATAAAATTAAATCAAGACTCACCTTAATATTGCAACACAATCAAGGCTCACATTAATGGTCCCAAATTCACATAAACTTAAGTTGCCATCCAAATTTATGTAAGGTTCATTAAATTGAAATTTCCAATTTCTAGTGGTGGGGTCCACAATAGATTTCTAAAATTCAATCAATAAACCATATACATATAGTACCACACTTCATTAGTGCAATTGTTGCAAATTTTCTTCATTTAAAATCAATTTAAATTTTAATTAATTTGCAAAAATCACACAAGGGCACATTAAAACAAGAGAGAAGCATATTATGGGATTCAATCATAAATATTTCACAGGATCTTAGAATCTATGATTCTCACATAATATAAGATATTGAGGGAGACTTACCTTGATCTATGAGACATCCAATCAATTGTACTTCAATCTCCTTATCTCAATCTATCTCTTTCAGTCACTTTTATTCTACACACTTTATTGATGGTATATTGTATAGAACTCTGAGAGAGACAAAACCCTCTATTTTTATATAACCAATGTCCATCAAATTGGTTACCATCAGTTATTATAAAATAATAACCAATTTCTATTAATTTGGTTATTATTAATAATATATAATATTTGTAACTATCTCCCGACAAATTAATTACCATTATATAATTATGAAATAAATAACTTCTCATAATTATCAGTCCTTTTATTTTATTAAATCATGTACAGGCTCATAATAATATTTCACATAAGTAATGTTATAGAATAATTTATTTATTTTCTAATATCTTCTTACGGATCAGATTAATGAGGTTGCAATCATTTGGCTAGAAAAGACAAAACAAGCATTGAATGCTTAGATGAGTGTGCGGTAATAGTAATAAGACAAAATTTGCATTGTTATTTTTCTGGCATTATTTCATACTGTATGACAAAACTGTGACATGCAAAAATATGTATCCTTAAATTGTAGTGTTTTTGACAGCCATGTCTGAAAGTTACTGATTCATAAATCAAGCATTTGGACCAATCCCAAGAGAAAGTGTGTTCGTGACCGGTTCAGAACTTCCACGTATTTAGCCACAGGAACTACGAACTTCGTAAACTACGAAAACTAAGTCTTTCGATCGACCACAAATTGCAGAAACCGCGTAACCCAGTCTTCATGCACTTCGTGAATTTATACTAAACTACTTATGAGACAAAGTTAGTTTTCGAAATAGTTCCTTAAATTTATTTCGTTTTAATCTTTGACAGGCATTTAATTTTTAATTAACAAGCTAAACATGGCCTTCAACGAATCACATTAACACTAAGTGTAAGGAAAATAATGTGAGCTTTTAAAATGGAAAATATGATAGTAGAAGAGCCAAACAAAAATAACGTATTTTATAAAGATAAAAATCTTTCATTTTCCTTTCTTCGTTCTATATATTGGTGTCAAAGAAAAACAAGGTTTGCATCGCTTTCATGACTGTATATGAAGACAAGTTACACCTGTCTCCATGCGTGACAGAATACCGTCGCTACAGAAGGTTGGAAATCAGAGGTCCAAGCAGTGGACTAAACTGTTTCTACGAAACTTCATCTGAAGTAGGCATCTGTATATAATAAAAAGAGGACATAGTCTGAAAAAAATCGAAATACAGTCAAAAATAAATTTAGATGTAATCGATTTATAAGTAATCATCTTATATAAGGATAAAAATTGATATGTAATTGAATCCAAATTCTAATGAATTTATCTTACCAATCGATTAAATCAACTTTTTTGTATTAATATTATTATAATTAATAATATTATTAATAATAATATTTACATTAATAATAGTACTAATATTATTAATAATAATATAATAATATCAACAATAATATTATTAATAATATTAATAATAGTTTTCGAATTGAATCGCTCTCAAAACTGTGTTAATAAATTAAATGTATTCTTTACATTTGGAGAAGTTCAAAGCATTGTTATTGGTATAGAGTTTGAAAAAGTCAAGGTTTCTCAATATATATAATTCTAGCCACAGAAATATTTCGTTTTTTAGATAATGTTTGAAAGTTTTATTATTTTAGTAATGTTGGATTTTTATTTTTATTTTTTTTTAATTTAGGTTAGGTGTATGTCTAGAACTATTGATTGTATAAAGATAATTTACAATGTAGATTGTAATAAGCAATAATTAAAAAAACAAGTCACTTTATAATTCCTTTTTGGTTGGTTAGTATAGTAAGTTTGTGAAAATTGGATGTCTAACGTAGTTAGATGTTAATGTTTATAATATATTGAATGTCTAACTCGTCATTTCAATAGTTGTTGAAATAACAGAGCATTAAAGACAAGTTTCTTAAACTTAGTTTCAAAAATACAATACAAAGATTAAAAGATTGCAAAAAGGTGTGATATTATTATCATATCAATTAAACTTTAATTAATGAGGTAATTCCAAACTTGGTATCTTTAGTGTGTTAAAGGAAAACATTATTTGTAGTTTTGATGAAATATGTTGTTGATAAATTGCACTTATAATAAAATAGTTTATTCAGACTCCAAAATATGTAAAGATATTTTACAGACTAAAGCATTCTATCACTAATGGTTCATTGGTTCATATTACAAAGATATATTTGTTTGTATTCAAAACTATTTGTTGTATAAACCATTCAAAGTTTCATCAATCTAATTTGATATTATTTTTTTACAGAATTTGTTAACTATATTTTCAAATGAATCCAATGATTTTAGATAGCAAACTCCAAAGTACTTTTTTAGGGTATTCTACATAACATGTTTTTTAGAATACAAGATTGTTCGTTCTTTAAAGCAATAAAACTTTTTATATATGCAATTTTCCTTTACAAGATTTATTAACTAATTTTTCAAACTTCTCTAATGACAGTGAACCATAGATAATTGATTTGGATACACTGATAATGTTTTAAACTATGATATAACAGTAACTCCACTCAAAATAAACAGTACAACCATTTTGCCAACCATAAAGAAGTAGATAGTATGTTTTTTCTTGATAATTTTACATGTTTCTCCTTCATATTCATAATCATAATTATATTGATTATATTTATTGTAAAGAATCGAAATCAAAATAGAACAAGTTTTGCTAATTGCTGTCAGAACTACTATGATTAACCGTTGTTCATTCTGATTTGGATTCTTTATTGGTTTTAATTATATAATTATATAATAAAACCCATTTTATTAAAAAATACATAAATAACTTAAATACATAAAAGTATTATTATTCAATTTTACAAAATCAAATATTTACAATAAATCTTAATTATATTTTATAAGTTTAATATAATAAATATATTCAATTTTTTAAAAGTGTAATGGGTTGCACCGGTAAAAACAAAAAAAAGAACAAAAAAAATACTAGTAGAAGTGTTGTGCAGTAGGGAGAACAAAGAGAGAAGAAGCATGAGTATGAGCTAGAAGAGGTTGGTAGGGACATGGGGTTGTTCTTGTAATTTCCGAGGTTCCACTTTTTACTAATTTATGAATATTTATATGTCTCTTCTGTTTGTACCGTACCATATCATGCTCTCAAGACAACCGCACTCTTTTCCATTCCTAGCAGACAACATAGATTAACATCTGCACATAAAAACAGCGCATTTCCTTTTCGTTTCATCAGTTTGTGTCATCATGACTTGCAATCATCCTATGAACTTTGTTTCTATGATGATAGACAAGGAACATGTTGCGTGTCTTTGCAAGTTTCATCCTAGATTGGGTTTTGCTACTTCTAGGTGGAGAAAAAAAAAGTGAATATTTGTTCATTCTTTTTCAACATTTTTCCAATTTTATGGTTGAAAAAGCTTTAAATGTGTTACTATGAAAAAAAAAATAATAAACAAAACCAACAATTCTCAAATCTTGTAAATTTGGTTTTGTATTAAAACCAACCTTCCAAAACCCTTGTTGGTAGCTTGTTCAACGAAGATACAATAATGTTTGCAACATTTTGGCAAACCCTAAACATATACTTAGTAATTTCAATCATACTTCTACTTTTTTTTTTCTCACTTACACAATTCTAATGTAGTGTGTATGGCACTCTAAGTTGGTGTTTAATGTCAACTTCTATGTAAAATTTATCAAAAATATCATTTGAATATTTTTTTTCTATTATCATATCTTATTATTTACAATCTATAATTACTTTGATTCTCAATAAGTGTTTTATATTTCCATAAATAATAACTTTGGATTTTAAAAAAATAAACCCAACAATATGTGATATAATCATCAATAAAAATAATATAATATTTATTATCAAATTGCTTTCCAAGCTATTTGAAAAAAATTGCTTTCTGACTTGTCTTCAATCATTGAACTTGCTGAGAAGTTGTATTTTATTTACTATACTCATGAACTGATCAACATAGCTTTTACTTGTTTTTTTCCCCTTCATACTTTGCATACCTTGGTAGATTTAGAATTCATAATTCTATTTTTGACATAATACAGAAAAAATTGTCTTTGCCCTTTTCTTGTCTTTCTCTCCTTGTAATATTTCATTTGAACCACAAATTTTCAGTCAATTTACAAAAAATCATAATCTTCTTCTACTCTCTCCAAAAGATTTTAAAATAACACTGATTATCCTTATAGTTCATAACTCATATTCCTCTACATAAAAAATTTAGTGGTGAATTCACATTGTATTTATCTCATTTTGTTAGTGTTTCTTTCAACTCACATATCGCTCAAAAGATAAAGACTCTCTTGATATCAATTAATTAATTGCTGAAACAACACTCAATAAATTAAAAAAAAATGTAAAATAATGATTTATACTTTACTGATTTATTTATTTAATGAAGCTGGAAAGCAACTACGTTTCCTACCATCTCATATTTTTCAAGACAATATAAACATCGATAATCAACAACAACAAAAAAGTCCCAATTATTTAATATAAAATAAATAGGATAAAATATCTATATATTGCATTTATTATGCCAAACACAGTTTCACCAGTGTAATAGAGAGAGAAAATTAGCAGTACTAGTTGCATTCTTTACACATTTCTTTGGCTAGAAAGTTGAGTTGCCATATATGTGAGTTTGAGTTCAACGTGATTCTCTTCAGAAGTGAAAGAAAGAGTCTTTTAACGGCTCAACCTCCCTTCACCTGTTACCATGGCTGTGGCGAGTCCTATGCCTGCAACTCCACCACAGATCAATCCAACGAACAAGCTTCGTGATATTGGTATTCCTGGAATCATGACTAGTAGGAGAGAAATTGTAAGAGAGCTTAGTCCAAGCATGGTTAACGATACAATCTATGTTGCTGTGGCAAAAGATGTGAAAGACAGCAAACTAAATCTCATATGGGCAGTACAAAATTCTGGAGGAAGAAGAATTTGCATCCTTCATGTTCACGTGCCAGCACCTGTGATTCCTATGAGTAAGCTTGTAACATGCTTGTGCACTTGCAATTGTTTGTGGTGTTTGATAAGTTCAACCTTTTTTCCTTTCTAATGTTTCAATCAAAAGATGATGTGGTTTTTGATTATCATAACTTGAGTACAAATCTTAGACTTTTGATTGATTGTGCCTATGAACGTTATTATTCTTACTCGGTTGGTGTGAGTATATATTACGTTGTTGACCATTTTTTTTTTTTTCTTGAAATTACCAGTAGATTTGAACTAAAACTCAGAATGGCCAAGAAGATAATGAGTCCTTCTTTAGAAATTCTAATTATAATCAATAGTTTTTGTTTAAAGTTTAGTGTATAAAGAATACTTGAGAAACCACGATGTGGCTTATGATTTATCGTGTATGTTTTTTATCGTTTCCTGAAATATATAATTCAAGGACTAGATTTAACTTGGTTTTTTTGGTTATTTTGATAGTGGGTGCTAAATTTCCTGCAAGTGCGCTGAGAGAGCAGGAAGTTCAAGATTATCATGAAAAAGAAAGGCAAAAAATTCAGAAGACTATGGATTCTTATCTTTATATTTGTCAAAGAATGGGGGTAATTTTTCTAGATAACCTTAATTTTTCAAAACTTTTTTTTTTTTTGGCTAATAATTTTCTGATATAGGTGCGGGCATGGAAACTACACATTGAAATGGATTGTGTAGAAAAAGGGATTGTAGAACTCATCCACCAGCATGGCATACAGAAGCTTGTAATGGGAGCAGCATCTGATAAGTACCATTCTAGGTAAGTAGCTAGCCAAATTATCTGTTTGAAATTTGTAGCATTTTGTTAACCATGTTATGATTTCACACTTTTGAATTACTATTTCTCAACATTCTTAGTTATGGAGCTTAGTCTTCACCTATACCTATTTGATTTTATTCCCCTCTTGAAGGCTTTGCTTCATAGAAAATTTTATAGCCCTTCTGAAATTTATATTCTTGTTGTTTATAACGAGCTTCCACTTGCATGATATTGCAGGAGAATGATATCCCTCAGATCTAAGAAAGCTATATATGTATGTGAACAAGCTCCAGCTTCTTGTCATATACAGTTTATCTGCAACGGATACCTCATACACACAAGGTATGTGGTGTTACGAATACTCGAATAGTGGTGAGTACTGAATTCCAAGGAATAGTGTCACAAGAAGATAAGTGTAGTTTTAGAGAAAGCTTCATAGGAATTTAATAATTTCAGAAAGCTTGTCTTTGATTTTTGTTTGAACTTTGATTTGTTGTACTATCCCAATAGTATTTTATCATATTATTATATTTGGTACTGATACAAGTGCTATATCAACTCAGGGATTGCAGATTGGATAGAGGGAATGTAGAGGTCGTATCTCCTTCTGTTCAGCAAATAGCAAACTCTGAAGTTGAGCATTCACCTAACATAGGATCCCCATCCACAGTGAATCGTTGGAGAAAACTAACTAATCCCGGACAAGAGTCATTTCCTAGAGTTAGGACTATCAGTGATGGACATAGGAGGAGCATTGGATCTGTTTCTTCTTTAGAAGGGTACTTAACTCCTCAGAGAAAGTTCGGTAAAGAAGCAAGTTGTGATGAGTTAGGTGGGCCGTCACGGCGGAGTCCTTCAGTATTCTCAATGTGCTTTGAGAGTTGTTCGGATGATCCAGAATTGATGATCCCAAATTTGATTAGCAATGGCAGTGAGAATGTATTAGACTTTTCATTGAATGACTTTTCTCTTAATAACAAGGATTTTCATCATTCACCATCTCCAAGTGTACTGGTATGCACACTTTCCTTTTTCAGAATTTATATGTCTGCTTTGGGGGCATGTTATGTTTCTTTTTGGCTTTTTTGTGATTGATGAAGAGCCATTCTTGCTTAATTTTGCATTGATGGATAGTCATACTGTGGACCTGAGCTTTATGATAATGTTTTAAAATTGTAATTGAACACTAGCAGGATGGAGGAATGGATGATGCTCTCTATGGTCAACTTGAACAGGCGATGCTTGAGGTTGCGAATGCTAAGCATGAGTCATATCAAGAAACTTTTAAGCGTGTGAAAGCAGAAAGAGAAGCCATTGATGCTGTACGCAAGGTAATTTTCTTATGTTGAGTACTTATTATTTTTCTATGTGTAAGATGGTCATGTTTGTGAATCATCACACCAAGTTAATTCTAGGTGTTTCTATCCAGTTTTTTGTTTTTCAAATTATTCTAAGTGGTAAAGATTTTATCAGATCTAAAGAATAAGATTGTATTAGCTAACCTTAAACAAACCTCAACTGATCCTAGGATCATTTGAATGGACAAACATCTTTTTAGGTTGTCTTAGTTCTGAATTGCTAGTTGTTATATACTATAACTATAATCTTTCTGAACCTCCTACTTGACAGGCTAAAGCCATTGAAAATTTGTATCAAGAAGAGCTAAAACTAAGAAAAGAACAAGAGGAAGAAGTGCAGAAAGCAAATGAAGAACTTGATAATATGAAGAGTCAGATAAACAAAGTTAATGAGGAACTCCTACTCGCCTTAGATCAGAAATTATCTCTAGAGAATCTAATTGCATCAACTGAACTTATTATAAAGGAGTTGGAGCTGAAGCATATATCTGCTGATGAGCTGTCTCAAAAGTACAAGAATGAGCTAGATGATTTGCAAATGCAGCGTGATAATGCATTGGGAGAGGCCGAGGAGTTAAGGAGAAAACAAGGGGAAGCCTCAAGCACTCATGGGCTTCAACTCTTATCAGTATTCTCCTTTTCAGAGATTAATGAAGCAACAAGAAACTTCAATCCATCCCTCCAGATTGGACAAGGTGGATATGGAAGTATATTCAGAGGTACCTTACGTCACACTGAGGTGGCTATAAAAATGTTGAGTCCTAACAGCACCCAAGGTCCAGAGGAGTTTGAACATGAGGTATGATGGTTTCGTTACAGTTCTACTTGATATTTTGTACATCATTGTAGTGACACAAACATACTTTTAGATCCCATTTTGAACAAAATCTTAGTGTTTTTCTGTCACATAATTTATTGCATCTCATGTTTCTTTCTCCCAGTTATACAAACTACTTCTCTGATATGGTTTTGTTTGTTTGTATCAGGTTGAAATATTGAGCAAGTTAAGGCACCCCAACCTTGTGAAACTTATAGGGACCTGCCCAGAATCCTGGACTCTTGTATATGAGTATTTACCCAATGGAAGCCTTGAAGATCGTCTCAACTGCAAGGATAACACACCTCCATTATCATGGCAAACTCGAATTCGCATTGCTGCAGAACTCTGCTCGGCTCTCATCTTTCTTCACTCAAGTAAACCTCACAGCATAGCACATGGTGATTTGAAACCAGCCAACATTCTCCTTGATGCAAACTTTGTAAGCAAGCTCAGTGACTTTGGAATCTGTCGTATATTATCTTGTCAAGAGGGTTCAAGTAGCAGCACTACACAGTTTTGGAGAACTGTTCCAAAGGGAACTTTTGTGTATGTGGATCCTGAATTCCTTACTTCTGGTGAACTCACACCAAAGTCGGATGTTTATTCATTTGGAATCATTCTATTGAGATTGATCACTGGGAAACCAGCTCTGGGAATAACAAAGGAAGTGCAATATGCATTAGATAGTAGAAAGTTGAAATCCATCTTGGATCCATTGGCTGGGGACTGGCCTTTTATGCTAGCTGAAGAGTTGGTTCGCCTGGCTTTTAGGTGTTGTGAGATGAATAGAAAGAGCAGACCAGATTTTTATCCAGATGTTTGGAAAATACTGGAACCAATGAGGGCTTCTTGTGGAGGCACCAACACCTTTCAACTTGGTTCTCAAGGAAAATGCCAACCTCCTCCATATTTTATTTGTCCAATCTCTCTGGTCGGAAACTCATTCTATCCCCACATGTTTATCATCTTTTCTAATAATGAAGTCTTCAAACAAAGTCATGAATCCCAATGGTCAAATTTCATAGAAAATTTAATCAAAAATTGTGACACTTTTTGCTAATTGTTTCTAACCCATGATTAATGTGTGTACTAATTTTGTTCATTTCCCTTCTTGCATTGCACTTCACAATTGTCTATTCAAGTACTTTTAGAATAAACCATCTATTTTATACGAGACACATTAAAAGTCATAATCCTTGAATATTTTGCAGGAAGTCATGCAAGATCCACACGTGGCTGCAGATGGTTTTACTTATGAAGCTGAGACTATACGTGAATGGCTGAAAAGTGGTCATCACACTTCACCAAGGACAAACTCTAAGTTAGCACATCACAACCTTATTCCCAACCACACTCTTCGCCATGCAATCCAGGACTGGCTTCGAACTCACTGATCTGCATACTTGTCATTTTTCTTTTTGCTTCTTCATAGTTGTAGTTCTACCTCTTTATATGTTAAATCTCTAGGAGAATAGCTATCACTATCATCTTTGCTTTATCTTCAAATCATGTAAACAACATTTTTATACCCTACATGTTGTATAGGTTGGTGCTTATGTACATCTTGAGTTCTTGCAAAAAGATTGCGTATGTAGATATGGTTATACCATCTTATGTGGTTATCTTTGGCAATGAGCAATGCTATTTGTTAATCTTAACCATTCAAGGAACATTCAGAGTTTATATTAACGTAAAATACATATTCCAAAATCAAATAGATAACAGAGTAAAATATTAATTTTAACTAGTAACTGAAATATAAGGCGTACAAGTCTCCTATTCAATCTATAATTGTATTATTGAATCGATCAACCGACTATTCCACGTCACTGATATGATTTCAAAGGTCGACCGAGAATTTGACACTTTAATAAGAAACATTTCTAATTACGTGTAAGTGACAGTAGACACGTGACGATTATTATCTAAAACACGCAAAAGAAACATATAGGAAGTTCTTAATAATTTGAAAAACTGACTCACTTACTAAAAGTCCATTTAAGAATTTACAAAAAAAAGATGATTCAAAGACATAAAATACTGTTACTTTAATCCAAAACATTCTATAATACAAAGAGTTAACAGCGGTTCGCTGCCTGCGACGTGGTGAGAAGTCCACTGAACCTTATGATTTAGAGGAAGAATAAATTGTAACAAGGTTTTCGTAGGTGAACCTGCGGAAGGATCATTGTCGATACCTCAAACAACCAGTTCGACCCGTAAACGCGTTCACATCAACACCATAAGACAGACCCCGGCTCGGAGTATTTATATTAAACCAAGAGTATAAGAGATAGCAACATCTGAAACTTAATAAATATTAAACCAAGAGTACAAGAGATAGCAACATCTGAAACTTAATAACTCAAGAGGATAAGAGATAGCAACATGTGAAACTTAACTCAGAACCGATCGAAGACATGTAAGTTATCTAAGCTAGCCGGACGTGCAAAAGAACAATAATTATAATAAGATAAGAGGAAAGGAAAAAAAATCTTACATAAACATACCATTAAAATCGTTAAGAAAATATTAAAGCAAAATTCTCATTTTTTTCTCCTTTTTTAAAAGATTTTTCTTAGATACATCAGTACTAATTTAATGAAATGAAGGAAAATTACTATAATTGTGATGAACACGACACACATCAATTATTTAGGAAGGAAAAACATTAAACAGTTTTGAACCCAAAGAAAAGCAAAAGTGAAACACATTTCTTTTGTCCCATAGCATAGTAAAGCACTTATTTATTAATTCAAACCTGTGTGAACCCCAATGGATTCATTCAGGTATCTGTCAAATGACCAGTGCGGCTTTGTTTGAATTGGTGCCAAAAAACTTGCATTTTTACTATTGTGATTCCACATTCATGTGCTGTGTGCACACATAATTTTGGGAAAATGTTTAATTGCAATTTTAATGCTAATATTTTATTTTATATTAATTTAATCTTTTATTTCAAATTTTTATTTAAAAAAAATTTACCAAAGGACCGACCTATAAGGTACTATGGTGTCCATACTCCTATGATCAGTTCGGATTAAAAAAACTAAATCTAATAAGATTAATTTGGATCACAATTTGATTTTCAAAATCAAGAAGACCTATCAAAAATCTCAAACGTACATTTTCTGAACTCAATAATAAGTTAGAACAACACGTAAATAAAGTCTGGTTATATTGTAACCGACATCTGTAGACCATGAAAATAAAGTATAATCCAATACAAAATGAAAGGCTAATCCAACTTCAAAATTATCCAAAAATTTTGATCTACAAAAATTAAGTGCTCATAATGACTAAATGAAAGACAAGACCGCTCCTATTACAGGATCATCATGAACTTTCACTCATCATCATCCTCATCATCGCCAGCAGCAGAGTTGAGAGCCTGCAAGCGAGCAACCAATTTAGCTTTTCTCTCCTCATAAGTGAGTTTCTTCAGATTGTACCTGCACAAAGATGCAAAACTCTCAGTAACATCCTCCATACTAAAATCTAAATTACCAAAAATGTTCAGAATGTCAACCATGTCAGAATCCCACAACTTGAAATATAACAAAAATTGAGTATATAAGTGAAATGCAAACAAACTATTATTAGTGTAATTTTTGAGTTTTGACAAAAATAATACACAGATAATTCTAATTTAATAACTATTTCAGTAGAAGCATTTTTTTATGAAGTTATTGAATAATGTAAAAATGGTAAGTCTAACCTGATATAAATTAATCACTTCCATGAGTTGGGTATGACCATTTTTATATAAAACTAAGAGTGAATTAAATTAAATCTACCTCATACAATCATACATAATTATAGGACTGATTAAATTTTATGTAACTTACAAAAGAAATGTGATTCTTAATTCATAATCCCAACCTTACATAACAAGACTTAATGATTAATATTTTACTGATTTTTTTTAACATAAAATGTCATCTCACTATATATATATATATATATATATATATATATATATATTATTTAACATAAAGAGAACATGTATCTCATAAAATAAACTAATCCATAATATTATTATTAAAATAACATTAGATTTAATAAATTTCAATATTAAATCACCTATATATCCATGAAAGTACATACTTCCAAATCAATTATTCAAAATCATATGGAACTAGTACCAATAAGAGAACAAAAGCTAGCTAAATAGCAGAAACTAGACAAACAGCAAATGATTAGAAACTAGATAAATATACAACCAATCCAGTAACAGCTCGAATTCAAATTGCCAGAAATCAAGTGACAAAATAGATATATGCATTTCACTGATTATAGAATCTGTATATATTCACAAAATCATCAGTCATTTACCTCTTGTGCTCCTTTGGTGCCTGTTTCTCGGATTTCTTGACAGTAGGATCAGCTCGGATGGCAGCATGAACCTTCTTATACAGATCCTCCAGACCATCAGGCTCTATTCCCTGCTTGATATAAGCACTAAAGTGTGACTGGTATTTCTCTGGTTCATCTTCCATCAATGTCTGCAGAAGATATAAAATAGTTTGTCAGAACTTATTTTCTTAAATAGTTGTAACACTGTACTAGACATTTCAATAGAGTGGTACTAAATAGAATCTTTGTCTGTACCTTTATATAAGCAGCAACATGTCCACCAAAGACATATTTGCGATGAACCTCGGCATCAAGCTCCTTCTTATCCTTGTCAAAGCCAGCAAACCTTTTGTCACTGTGAGGGATGTCCAAACCCCCATCGAGAGCTCCCTGTAAACACAATTATTCAATTTGTCCATTAATGAACACAAAATCACACCAATTAGCATTCTAATGTAATAGATTAGATATTGTAATAGATTACCTTAAGGGCACCAAAGACACGATTGCCCGTTGTAGTCCTAATAAGGCCAACATCAAGAAGAGCACGGAATGGCCTCCTGGTATCGGCCGGTTCCACTGAATAATCCTCTCCAGTGGCCTAAAAGGAAACAACCAATTAACATAGAAAGATGTGACAAATACAAAAACACAGAGCATAGCAAACTCGTAGATACCTCAACATTTCCTTCGTACTCTTCATCCATTTCAAGCTTCTTAAGCACTCGACGGGCCAACAAGAGTCCAGTGCAATAAGCTGAACAAAGCAAAAGGGTTAAAAGATAGACACAAACCTTGGGTGAGAAAATGGTTGAGATTGAGACTTCCTCACAGTACCTGCAGCATAGTTTGTAAGGCCTACTTTGAGACCATAGTGTGGCAGCTCATGTGCATATGCAGCAGCAAGAACATTATCACCAGCAATAGTAGCAGATGTTATTTGCGCAATGATGTCCTTGTTAGTCTAATAACGAGTTAAGGTTCATGCTGACAGAAAAACTTCAACTGATAAAAGAAATTCAGTTATTCACATGATAAAACACACAATTCAAGCAGATATAACAATTTCTTCATAACAGTAGGATACAAATCGAACCACAAAGCGATATTTTGGTGTGTTGTATTTGTTCTTATCCTGGTTGATTAACCGAATCCTGGCTCGGTAATCAGTTTTTCCCTCTGCAGTAAATAAAATCACAATTACAAACAAAGTATGCAACCAACAAAACATACATTGAATACAATGGAACAAAACAAACAAATAAAACACCTCTTCTTCTCTTGAACTTCACTTGGTATCTCTTGAAGTAAGCCCTTGATTTCTGAGCCTTCACAAACGCCTTTAACATGCACCAAAAAATGTTGATACAGATTATGTAAGAAAAATATATAAAAGCATAAAAACCACCAAACATAAAAACTCGGAACACACAAATCATAATGGGAACAAAAATCAAAATTTCCCCCTTCGGCTAAGCTCACAAACTATAAATGCATAACATGGGAACAAAGCTGAATCGAAACATGAATAAAATTCAGAATCTACAAAACAGTGAAGAACGATACGCACCATTGCTGTGAAGCTCGCTCCTTCAGACGGAAGTGACGGAAGAGAGTGCAGAGGAACAAGGGTTTTGGTTATAACATGTGTTTTATAAATGGGTCGGGTCGTCATGTTCTTAGGGCTTTATTGGGCCCAGTGATTTTGGATTTTTTGGGCTGTTGGGCTTATTGCTTTGGTGTTAGGTATTCTAAATTTGGACGGCTTCTTCTTGCACCTCCATACCATCTTCCTTCACTGTCTGCAATAGTTCTCTTATAAAGGTTTGGAGATGTGATATGCTGTTAGAGTGTGGGGATAAAATGAAAATATGAAGATATAGGATTATATAAGGATAACTAGGAAATTTCACATTTAATTTAACTTAAAGTTAGTTTTGAAAATTTATGGAGGGGCAGGGACAAGTCGTCCTATATTTACTGGTAAAATTTTCGATATTGGTTGCTAAGAAAATATGTTTTTAATTATTATTGTGCTGACTTTTGAATTAATGTCACTCAATTATTAAAATTTAATTTAGAATTAATAATATATATATATATATATATATATATACACGCCTTATTATTTTTTTTTATTTTAAACTATCAGCTAATCATATTTGTTTGAAAAAATAAAAACTATTTAGGAATTCAATCTAGTGAAAAATAGTTTTAATTTCAAAGGAATCCATTTTACGGTAAAAGTTAATATATAGATAAACTATTAAATATATATACGATATTAGTACATGTTATTTTTTTCTGAAAGTAATAAATAATATTATTAGAGACTTTGAACTCACACCATACGATTTTTTTTTAATATAATTTATTTAATATTTTCATCATGAACATGAACTCGTCAATTAAACTTCTAATACAATTGATTCAGTTACGTGTTCGTTATAATTTTGACTAATTAAAATTAGTTAAAAATTCAAACCTCGTATTAGAATTTATAATGATTACAAGTTTGAAGAGAAGACTGGTCCGAGCGCTGTGCCATCTTAACTGTACGGTTCATACGGCACTGGAGACTAGTTTAGCCGGTGTGACCTAAGCGTGTTGTGATGAAAGAAAGTGGAGAACTAGGTTTTGTGGAGGGACACGTGGCATGTGGTAAGTGAAGGGACACCGTACTGAAGCATAATAATTAAGCTTTATGCAGTTGTTGTTTCGTGGAACCTCCATTATTATATTCTAATCCAATCTTCACTGTTTTTTCAATGATGTGATAGTAGTGTCTAGTGGAAAAATTGTACTCATTGCATATTTTATAGCAGTACTTTTTTTTTATATCAGCAACATATTTTATAGTGTGCTGGGTAAAGAAGAAAAAATTAAAAAAGGAAATAAATGAGAAAAACATAAAAAAAAACTTTATTTTATTAAAAAATAAAATTATGTTTTTTTATTATTTAAGTTAGAAAAATAAGAAACACTGTTGTATTACCATTAATTTTATTAAGTTGAAACTATTTATTATTGATATTGCTTTTTAACTATATTTTAATTTAATAAATTATTTTTAAATATTTTTTTCTCTGTTTGCTATGTTTTATTACTTCAAGTTTAGTTAGTTAAAATTATATTGTTAGAGGTATGAAAGTATTATCCACTTTATAATCAATAAACTTTTTTTAATTGTAAGAGGATGTTTATAAACTATTTTTTACAACAACCTTTTTAAAGTGTGAAACTTTTAAGTTTATTTAAACAAACCCATCAATAAAATTATCTCAAATCATCTTTTTTTTCTTTCACATATAACATTAAAGATTTTAATATTAAGTGTGATGAGACTGTATCACTAAAATCAATTATTATATATATAAGATACTGTCGACGTAAAATCAAGTGACTAAACTATAAGATGTCTTACTAAATTGTGAGAAAACAACGTTTATACATCATTTTTTACTTAAATATTTTAATAAAAGGTTTTAAATAATTCGGTGTCACTTTTCAAACAATATTTTTCATTGAGAGTACAAGCATAACGATACAGTAATATATTTATAAAATAATCATTTTATGTTTTGCATTAAAACGAGTGTATGCTTGCTAGTTTTATCTATTTTTAAGTCTTAAACCTAATTATTTAGAATTTAATTAATTGTCGGACGTGTCGAGTCTAAGATTTGGTATACACTTAATATGCAACTGTTTTTATTTTAAATTTATTATAAAACAATCACTTTATATTTTCCAATAAAAAATGATTGTATGCTTGTTGGTAGTTTTTATCTACTTTTAATTGCTAAACGTAATTATTTAAAATTGAGTTAATTATCACGCATGTCCAGTTTAGGTATGATATACACTAGGACGCAACTCTTTTTTTTTAGTCAATATATTTAGTTGTTAGTTATTCTCATATTTTTGGACTATATGGATTTTTATTTGTATGGGGCATTTAGTTTATAATTTTCCCATTTAAAGTGACAACATTATGAGTAGAAAAACATTTCTCATATTATACTCTTTATTTTATTTCATGTCAATAATAATTTTGAGGAATTAAACTTGTTTTTTCAGCAGCAAAATAGTGAGTGAAAAATCATTTAGTGGTTAATATGACCATCTTATATGTTAGAAGTATTGGCAAATAATTAAAATATATGCTTAAAAGTATTGTGGTGCTCAAAGATAAACAACAAAAGGAAATAGAGATAATGAAGTTGAATAATTTGAAAGCTATAAACTATTTATTTAAAGTATTTGATCAATGTATAATAATTGAAATCATTCTCAAAAGAAACACGTGGAGATATTATAAACCTGTTTGAAATGAAATATTACAATAACGTGAGTACTCAAATTACCTGTGATAAAAAACCATGTAAAGATCCTGATGAAAATAAAATTAAAACACGTATTACAAGCACATTATGGATAAGTAGTGTCATATTTTGGGAGTTTATACATCTTATATTTTAGGATATTTAGTTTGTAATTTCCCAAGGCCAAAACATTACGAGTACTAAAAGAAAAAACATAACATTTATCATGTATAATACTAAATATAGGTTGTTACAAATTAGTATGAAAAGACATGAGCCAATAATTTGTAGTTATAATTTTTTCTAAAAAATAATTGGACGGTTTTACATTAATTTTACTGCACATATAGGAAAAAATATTTACTTACATGTAAAAACAAAATATAAAATAATTAGAAAACAAATTTATTTTGGATTTTTTTCAAGATCACAAAAAATATTTTTTTAAAGTTAAATAAAATTATTATGGGCAATTAAATTTTAAATATTATATGCATATTTAGAATTTAAAGTTAATATTAATAATAACTTTATATGATAAGTTTTCTTATAACATTTATGAATTTCAATATAAGATTCTCTATTACATAAAAAGAATCAGCACACAAAGAATCAACACAAGTAAAAATAAAGTAATTTAATTGAAGTGTAAATAAACTTTTATCTAATTTAATAACATAATTTATTATCACAAAAATTAAAACTCTCAATTACAATACTCAAATATCATTACATAATAACAGTAGACACTCTAATTTCATATGACAACAAAAAACTAAACATACTATTAAAATTATCTTCTTTTTTTTTTTATAATTTTTACTAGACAAATGTTTTCAACTAGATATTCTTAGAAAGTTAGACAATTTAAAAATACTTATAATGATAACAAATATTTATAATATAAAAATCATTTTTTTTTTTACTGCAAGTGTCAATTATATAATATGAAACTAATTAGATCAACTAAACTCAAACGAGGTTTTTTTATTATATCAATCAATAATTAAAAAAGTATTTAAATACATAGAGTATTCAAATGAATTTTTAGTTTTTAGCAAATAATGTACTATATTTATTTAAATAATGAATTTTTATAATATTTGAAACCAGCACTACATCCCATTTTACATTATTGTTTACGGATTTCCAAAGGCAACTCTAATAATTTTTATACCAAGAAGCTGTATATTGCATACGAAAGATAGAAATAAATAAATAAATAAATAAATATTTATTAATTTATTTACCGTACATTACAAAAGTTACATATGAATAACTTGTCAGAGGTAAAAAAAATGCAAAGATCGAATCGCAACACAGAACATGGCACCGTGGTGGTGGTCACAGTCATCAACTCTAGAACACTCACCATGTTCCCACGCACTTTTTTGGTCTTTTTTTTTAGTTCCACAAACGACAAAACAAAAATTAAGAAAACGAAATGATAATAATGAATAAAATCTACTTATTCCTCTCTCCTCTCTTCCCACCTCCACTTATTCCTCTCCATTTTCCTCTGTCTGTTCCTCATTTTCTCTCTGAAAAACAGAAAAAAAAAACATTTTTTTGGCTTTCACTGATACCCCTTTTGTTTCTTCTTGAATTTTGCATCAAGGGCCTTAGCTCTCAGCATGGTTTCACTTGGAGCTGTGCATAGTGTGGTCTATGTGCTCCTGCTTTCAGTCACTTTGGTTTGGGGAGGGGTTTTGGGAGGGGACATAGTCCACCATGATGATGTTGCTCCCATAAGACCTGGTTGTGACAACAACTTTGTTTTGGTAACAATTTTTCTCCTTTGTGTGTTGTTCTTCTCGTGAATTGTAAAATTGGTTGTGGAATGTCACACTCCTCGTGGTTTTCAACATTTGTTCTTGGCCTTGATGCTTGCTTAGTGGGAAAGTTATAGAGAAGGATTTGGAAACATGGGAAAATCCCTTTGTTTTTAGGGACATGAAAATTGGAGAGTTGGGTGGGTTTTATTTAGAAATTCAGAAGTATATGTACGTTTGGTATTTGATTTGAGTTTTCATTGTGGAAAGATGATCTGTCTTCAATGGTGCTTCGGTGTTTGCTCAATCCTTGCTTAAGTTTTAGAGGTTGCGTGTTAAGTTGTTTTGATTTTCCTTTTCTAGATTCCATGCCATATTGCTTATTTGGATACTGTAGTAATTCCATTTTTGCCTCATAGTTGGTGGGTTTCTAGCTTTTCCTTTGGAGATCTAAGTTTGTTATGTGGTGAGAGATTGAGAGTTGCTGATTTTGTGTAATACACTAACATCTTTTATTTGATATGTAGATTTTTTTATCGTTTTTTTTTTTGCATAATAATTTTGTCATGCAAACTTGCATCATCACACTTGAGCTGGATGCAGATGTTGTTTTTTACATACTACAGAAAGAACTGAATTTGTCTATGTTCTTCTCCAAAAGCTTTTATCCTTTAAAATTTCTGCAATTCAGTGCCTTTTTTTATTGACCTTCTTTGGTGGTTAGCTTAATGGTGAAAATAGGGATTTTTTATTTGAGTGCACCCAAAATTTAACCAAGAAAAAAGTTTGACAGTAGCCAGCAGATTGGGAGCTATATTTTAATATTTGACTAGGAACGATCTGATTCTGAAAAATCTTTAAGCTTTACGATTCTAGCAACTGCTATGCAACCTATTCCTATTTTCTTGAATTGTGTGTTGCCATATATACATATATATATGCATTTTTTTTCAACAGCTTTGATTAATTGCTTCTTTTCTGTCTAGGTAAAAGTCCCCACTTGGATTGATGGTGTGGAAAAAAGTGAGTATGTTGGTGTTGGTGCAAGATTTGGCCCTACATTGGAATCAAAAGAAAAACGTGCCAATCTTACCAGAGTTGTCATGGCTGATCCTCCTGATTGTTGTACAAAGCCTAAGAATAAAGTATTGGAATTAACTATTAAGTTGTATATCTTGCCAAATGCAACTTTACTTGCATGTGAAACATAACTGTTCAGATTGAAAGCACTAATTTTATACATTTACTAATTGGTATTTTGTATTACTTTCCACCATTAGCTCACCAGCGAGATAATTTTGGTGCACCGAGGAAAATGCAGTTTCACTACAAAGGCGAATATTGCTGATGAAGCTGGTGCTTCAGCCATTCTCATTATAAACTACCGTACAGGTGTTTGCATTTTCCTTTCAATGCCTTTTGAGATCATATAGCATATTTTGTTTATTACTTGTCCATTCAGAGGTGATCTTGGGACATTAGTTGCTTAGATGCTAATTTTTTGTTCATTATTAGTTATTAAAGTATAAAAGAAAGTTGTAATGAGCAGTTTATGTCAATATTTCTATTACAATTATGAAAGTATTATTTTGTGGTTGTTTTGATAAACTGTTGTATTTTCTTGCTGTACAGAACTTTTCAAGATGGTTTGTGAAGAAAATGAAACTGATGTTGATATAGGAATACCTGCTGTCATGCTTCCCCAAGATGCAGGATTGACTTTGGAAAGGCATATTAAAAATAACTCCAATGGTATGATTGGCTTTCTGTAAGCTGTTTCTTATTATGTAACTAGTTTACTGATTTTCTTTTGGCACAGGACAATTTAACTTTTAAAATTATCACTTTATATTTTATACCTGATCTAGTGATGTGTCTTATTTGATATCATTTGCTCTGCTGCATGTACAATTCCTGCTCTTTAGTGTCCATACAGTTATACTCTCCATTGCGTCCATTGGTTGATGTTGCGGAAGTGTTTTTGTGGCTTATGGCTGTTGGAACCATTTTATGTGCTTCATATTGGTCTGCCTGGAGTGCTAGAGAAGCAGCTATTGAGCAAGAGAAGCTTTTAAAGGTTACCTAGTTCCATTTTGTGCCAACTTTACTATGTCTCAATAGTGAAAAAAACAGGAATACTAAGATGTGGAGGATAAGATTCTACTAAGCCAAATAGAGCCAAACAAAAAAGTGCTGAAAAGACAAACACATTAAAACAATAAAGCTTTTGCTTTATTTGCTACCTGTCAAGGAGGCTATATAAAACAGGACTTTATTCTCTTTTAATGTCAGCATGTTTTTCCCCCTTTATAACAAATTATTCCCCTCATGGAAATTCATTGACCTAGTTACTAATATATGGTTAAACTTATATACTTGCAGGATGCTTCAGATGACTATATTAATACAGAAAATGTTGGTTCCAGTGGTTATGTGGAAATTAGTACCATAGCAGCAATTTTATTCGTTGTGATTGCTTCATGTTTCTTGGTTATGCTGTATAAATTAATGTCATTCTGGTTTGTAGAAGTTCTGGTGGTTCTGTTTTGCATTGGCGGGGTAGAGGTGAGTTGTTCTTGTTCCAGGCTTAGCTCTTGTTTATCTGAGTATTCTTTCCTCTGATCTAGATTATAATCACTATACTGATCGACCATATTTCCATACTTTTCTTATCATCATTTTGCATCTTCTTTAAGGCAGCTACAATATCTTAAATTGTAAGTAGGGGATCATTTGTGCTGAACTTTTAGTGACAAATTTCAGAATCCCTTTCTTAAAGCTACTGAACTTGAATGCCAATGCTTCAATCTACTTGCTCCTTTAAGCTAATATGGGAAAAGTGGGTTTGATTATTTCATGTCCTTGAATTTATTTTGGTATGACCTGAAAATTTACTTCTACCTTCTTTTTCCAATTTTGTGGACAATGTCCTTTAGGAACTCAATATCCCAACATTCACTTCTAGCACTGTGTGCTTGAATTCAAGCTTTCAAACTTCTCATCAATGGATGCAAATGAATTGCGAGTTCAAAAAGATGGAAGGGGGATGAAAATAGATGTTTAACTTCTTTATTTTATAATGACCCACCTTCACAATCCTAATTTCTGAGGCTGCTATGATTTAGTTAAATCCTAGATCTTCAAGCTGAGGCAAAAAAGGATCCCTGGTTGTGGTTATATCGAGTCCTAAATAAGTCATATAACATTTACAATTACAAATATGATTTACAGTTAATTACGAATTCCCTTTGATTGGTGGACATTACTGTTTTTGTTATGTAGATTACAACTTAAATATTTTTTCACTTGTGAATTTTAGTAATTTTTGCTTTAGTTATTACTTGGAGTTAAAGTAGTAAGGATTTACCTCTCAAACAAGCTAAATCTTTATATTCTTCATGTGCTTTCAGGGACTGCAAACTTGTTTGGTGGCTCTGTTATCATGGTAAGTCTTTTATACACAAATGAAAGTTGTTGGACGAGAGTTCGACACCATAACTAATCTGCCGAGTTTTCTTTTGTTATGAATTTGAGATTGACCTGTTTAGTTATGGATCTTGTACTTTCAGTAATCAACATTTTCAATAACTGAAAGATATAACTACAGATGATTATAGCCCAAAGATCATGTTGTGGAGCATACTGTATTTGTGTTGTTAAATTGTGATTAATTGTTTCTATAAATGGTGGCAAATAAGAGTAAGAATAGATTGACTTAGTAATTTTTTTCCATATACCTACTTCGTCTAACGTATTATCATTGAAGTGGTAAGGAACTGAATTTCATAACCAAATATGGCTAGACAGACATATACCTCTGACTGAACATTGCTCAAAGATGTATTTCTATGTAATTTTTGCATCAGCAAGGATTTTCTGCTTTCTTTTAGTGGTAACATTATCATAAATCAATATTGTCTGAAAAGGAAATTAGTTCAGCTTGAAGCTTCTGGCTGTAGAGTACATGGTTCATTTTCATTCTATTACATTCTTTGGTGATGGTATGAAATTGACGGTAAAATGCTTATAGTTTTAGATGGTTTCGTCAACCTGCCCAGACATTTGTGAAGATACCCTTCTTTGGAGCTGTCTCATATCTGACACTTGCTGTTACTCCATTCTGCATAGTGTTTGCTGTGGTTTGGGCAGTTTATCGCCGTGCATCATGGGCTTGGATTGGTCAGGATATCCTTGTAAGAATAGTTGTATCACTTTTGCTAATAAAAAAAGATCTATTTACTTTCACTTTGTCTCCTGGTTAATTTTTTTCTTTACATTTTCTAGTGTTTTAGACTGAACTGGTTGGCATTTCTGATTAATTGTTAAAATAAAGAAAATTATAATACAATCATAAAAAAATCACTCGCTGCATGACTTGGACATTGTTTTCTAACATTGGAACATCACTAGTATAAAACTGAAAAAAGTTCTTAAACTAGCATGGAATCCGATATGCTTCCTTTGGCTGCAGCTGTTACTAAAACAGTGACTGTAGGATACCACATTTGTGTCTTGAAATGTATTGTTTTTGTTTATATATGATACAGATCCAATAATAATTATTTATTACATTAACACTATGTGCTAGTATGGAGTCATCAACTAAGTAACCAAGGAGTGCATTCTTTTGCTATTGGTCAATGAAAAAGATGTGAAGAACAATATCAATTTCCTAATCTCTGCTTTTTATATATGAAATTTGGTTGTCACTAGCCATCAAAATGCAAAATGGTCAGAGATTATTCTTTATCCATCCATTAATAGAGGAAAAACAAATAAAAAATAGGATGTTGAACTGATATCTGCTTAATTTCTTTCTGGATCCTATAGGTTTACTCAAAATATTAATATGAAATATTTTTTCAAACCTCATTATTTATTAAAAATAATTGGATAAAAAAATTCACCCCCCACCCCTTTGATACCTTTCTGGATCTGTCTGTCTGCTATTAGTTTCCATTTCCATGATTATTATTTTTCTGTGTCACGTCAATGTTTTTCCTTTCTTATGTAAAATTTTTATTTCTCTTGATAATACTTGTTCCTACTCAATTTTGTTTTGGGTAGAAATTTAAGTTATGCTATTCAGGATTGTAAGCATTTATAAATCAAGAGGCTGATTGATATTTGTTTAGCATGTTTACTTATCTTTGTCTACCACCTATCATTCAGGGTATCACATTGATAATTACAGTTCTTCAGATTGTTCGCATTCCAAATCTAAAGGTAAGGATTCATTGTTGCTGTTTTCTTCCCACTGTTTTGGGTTTTTAAAATGCTTGTAAGGTGTTATCTCCTTATTTACTTGTTTGTGATACTTAGTTTAAGAATAGGAGTCACAAATGGGGCATTTTGAAGAGATAGCTTTGCAAGATCTTACTGAAGTTTTACTATGAACAAAAACACCTTCTTACCTTTTTTCTGTATCAGGTTGGAACTGTTCTTCTCAGTTGTGCATTCCTATATGACATCTTCTGGGTGTTTGTCTCAAAACGGTGGTTCCATGAGAGTGTTATGATAGTGGTCAGTGTTTTAAAGAAAGTTTTCCCTCTCCACTATTCTTCGCAAAGCTTGATTTTGGCTTCATTCGTGATTCTGTTTTCCCCTTCAAATTAATACAACTTTTCTCTAAATAGGTAGCTCGTGGTGATAAGAGTGGAGAAGATGGCATTCCCATGCTTCTCAAGATACCTCGTCTATTTGACCCTTGGGGTGGTTACAGTATCATTGGATTTGGGGACATAATCTTACCAGGACTTATAGTGGCATTTTCACTAAGGTTGAATTGGAATTCTTGTGTTGATCATACTATACATACCTCTCCTACTCATCTTGTTTTACTGAATTCTTTTGTTTGATAGAATCCACATTGTTTCCTTGCAAAAATGATTTAGAAAGATGGAAAGGAGAGTGGTCTTTTATTATGGAACAATTTCAGGAACTTAATTATTCTATTGATAACTAATGTTACAGGTATGATTGGTTGGCAAAGAAAAACCTTCGTGCTGGATACTTCTTGTGGGCAATGACTGCTTATGGTTTAGGTATAGAATGTTTTTTTCTGGGAATAGTTTTACAAATGTGAAAATATTTTGACCTGTTAACTGTTAAGCAAGATTCCGAAAATATTATTGTACACTTGTCTACTCTTTGATAGTATTGTATTAATTTAACTACGGAAAATTCTAGACAACTGGTTAAAATTGCTTAACATTCTAAGTACATCAACTTAACAAAAGAGTAGTTCATATGAAAATTTAATGGTGACACTTACAAAACTTTTCACTTTCTCTCGATGGAAAAGAAATAACATGCTGCAAACTTGTGAGTTAGACATGTCTCTGGAATTTGGTTGATAGAATAATCGAAAAAAGGGTTTAAAGAAGAGGTTTATCTGTACTTAATTCATTGTAATGCATTACTAGGCCTATCCATGCAGTGCTTCAATCTAAAATGTTTTTAATTTACTAATTAGAAGTAATAAGGAAGCAATGATACGACACTTCAGTAACATTAAGAATTCTTCTACAAAGCTGTTTGATTGCTTCTTCTGTATATTCTTATCTTCAAACGTAAAAGTGACTGCTTGCTTTGTTCATCATACCTTCTTCAATTTTGATCTGCAGGTCTCCTCATCACATATGTGGCTTTGAACTTGATGGATGGGCATGGTCAGCCAGCTTTGCTTTATATAGTTCCATTTACACTTGGTAAATACAATCTTCGGACTCATTTAAATCTAAAGTACAAGATCCAATGATGGCATGTTGGTGTGTAATCTTTTACATTTCATACTTCCCTCAACATCCACAAAAGTGCTCCTTGCTGTTGCATTTCAACCTATTCTATTAGCTTTTGAAGTTCCTTTGCCTAAATCATGCTAATTAGTATCATTTCAGTTTGAGTCCCAAACCTACTGAAAATGGAATTATATTATAATTTGTGAGTTTTATGTTGCTGCTAAAGGCCATCACAACCTTCTTCCTTTATCTGGCTTGGGACTATGAACTTTGGTCTTTAACCAAGCTGAATGACATCCTGTGTTCCATGTAGTCAACCTCACCTAGCTTGGTTCGTGATCTGTTTTTAGTGCAAAATTTCATATATGGATTGGACAAAGAAGTAAAATGATTTTACTGAGAATTGAATTGTGACAGACTGCAAAAACATTGATTGTTACTTAATGATAAAATCTGGTCCTTTTTCTGTAACCTTATTCTGGAATCACAAATGCAGGCACCTTTTTGTCATTGGGAAAAAAGAGAGGTGAGCTCAAGATTTTATGGACAAGAGGGGAACCAGAAAGGCCTTGCTGTCACATCCAAGAGGATAATCAATCAATTAACAGCCACCATTGAACAGCAGAAGGCTTGTATCCTACTTGGTATATTAATCTATAGGAAAGTGGTAGGAACTCCCAGACATTGTGTAACATCTGTAACTTTGTTGTAACAATTTCAGCCAAATGGTATGATAGCATGCACTTAAATCCTGAGAGAGATATCACCCAATTGTTCTGATATTGAAGAGGACCATGAATCTATGTACTGTAACCTTATTTTTTTTGTGAGATAGCAGATGGAGAATCCATGAGGGCCTGATCAAAACCATGCCTTTGCCAAGCAAATGTAAAGAAGCAAAGATACATGCATAGAAAATTCCGATCCAAGAGGGAAGGACTGTTGGAAAGGCTGCTAACACTGAGAAGCTGCTGTTTATTATAAGCATAACTTATGTTGTATTATTATCATCATTGCTATTGTTAATGTTGTATTGTATGGGATTTGAGCTTGAAGTAAGCTAAATTTTAATTTCTTAAGATTTTTTGTGTTACCAATTTCTATAAATCTTTGGAGATGAAGAGGAAAGACATTGATCTGTCTAGTCTTTGGTGTTGTACATGTTCTTGCTGAAAAGCTGGCTAGACTCCCAATGAAGGCGTGCCAATTATGAAAGTTAAATTAGTTCAATTTGAAGCAAAGTTTAAGACATGTTACATAATACTTTAAATATATAAATAAAATAATAAAATTAGAAATATTTATTGATAAACTATTTAAAATATAATATATATATATATATATATATATTACAAATTATCTTTAATATTTGAAAATATTTTTAATAATAGTAAAATATATAAAATAAAATTATTCATAATAATAATTTTATAAATATTTAATAGTATATTGAAAAGGTGAAATTATTTAAATTGAATATGAAAAAATTATGTCATAAATTTGATTATAAAAGTTTCAAATGATTAACCATGTATATAAGGGTAAATTTTAAATTTAAATTTAAAAAAATAAAAATTATTTATAGCTGCCATCTAATAATTATTTAACATAATATCTATTTTATATATTTATTGAAGTATAATAATACATTTATGTCAAAATATTTGGAAAAACTTTAAATGATACATATACCCTTTGTATTTAATAAAGAAAATTTAAATATTTTGTGAATATTTATTAAAATTAATTTTATTTTATAGTGAGATGTAGGGAGAGAAAGTATATGGGATTTACACGTTAAAAATATAATCCAAATCAAAAACATATATTTAATTACAGTCTTGATCTTGATCTTTTTATCGTATTTGTTAATATATGTATTATCTTGTAACTTATGAATCATTTTCTTAAGTATTATCATGTGTAAATATTTTACTTAGATAAAAAGTTCAATAATAGTTCATGATTGTTTGTATTGTACATGGGTGAAGAAGTTGAGTTTTTTTTTTCTTTTCAACTATTATCATTTGTGATATCAACGTTTATTTTTGATTTTTCACTGAGTTGTGATGAGTTTTTGATTAATAAGTTGAATTAATCATTCATAGTTGATTTTGATGACCTGAACTCTCAAAGTGTCAAATTTTTCTTCTTTAAATGAGAGAAGGTATAATTATATACGATGCGGAACAACTTAAGAAATGAACATTGAAGATGGATGCCTTCATAATTTTCTATCATGGAATCATTTGCAAAGATAACAACAAAATCATAATTGAAAAAGTTTTAGTGTTTGTTATGTAAAGTTGGTCATTTGAAAATGAAATCAAAAAGTTTTAAAAAAAGAAAGTATTTATTAGTTGAATAGTTTAAAAGTGATGATGTGGTGGACGTTTAAATTTATAACGAGAGAATAATTCATATATATATATATATTTGTTTTTGACATTTGGAATAAACTGTGTTAGATAGATAAAGAACAAATTATGAATATTATCGTAGTCACATTACACAAGAAATCTGATATTGATATATTAGTGCTAGTGAAATTCTTAAAATTTGAAATCTATTTTCTGCTTGGGATGTGACAAAAAACAGTTATAGAGAAATAAAATGACGGTACACATATTGTGTGACGGAGAAATAATTATGATTTAATTGTGCATTATGGGATGCAGTTAGAAATTATGGGGTATGGAATGAAAAGGCCAGTGAAAACCAATTAAGAAAATCATATCCAAAGGCTTGTTGGACCTAAGATGCATTTGTGTGATGAACTGCTTCCTGCACCCCATATCATTTTTAAGATGAGTTTTATTTGAGGTTTACCCTGTTCCTTTGTTTTGTCTCATTCCCACCGCTGTTTTGGAACAAAAAACGCCTGCCCTTTGTGCTCACCAGTTCTCATTGCATATATAAAAAAAACAAACTTAATTAAATTTGAATCGTAATTTTGACTTTTTATTAAAAAATTTGTTCAATATAATATTTATAATTTTTATATTTTTTAGTTATTTTTTATCTTTTATAATTTTTAATTGATTTATTATCATTTGATTTTATCTTTACTTGAAAACGTAATTGATACTTTATATTATTATTGTTTACGTGTCGTTAAATAAAAAAGATTAATTAAATTTTAAATCTTTAGTAAATTCAAGTAGTTTTAATTGAGTTCTGGTTTAAAATTTTGTTTGTATTAAGTGTTTAAAATTTTAATATTTTTGAATTGAGTCCATGAGGTGAATTGGACGTCTTAAAGAAAATATCACACTTTAATAATAGAAAAATGAATTTTTGAAACTTGATTATATTTATCAAATATTATTATTTTCTACCTTTACATAATTGATTGGATTTTCATTTTAGTATTTAATTTACAAAATAAAACCATGTAGTTATGCTTAAAACTACACAGTGAAATGGTTAACGAGACTTAAATTGAAAAATATAAAAACATAATTAAAATATAATAGAACAAAATTTTTCAATAAAAATTCAATTTGAAAATATTTAATTTTATAAAAATTTCAAATATAATTAAATCTACAAAAATGACAAATGCCTCTTTCACTTCATATTTTCTTGCCATACCTCTTCGTTAGAATATAATGAAAAGTTTTCACAAAACCTAATCTAGAATATATTAAAAAAACCTTTGAATTACACTATCCATAAATATTCTAAACAAATATATTTTGTAATGTAGGTTCGGTATAACATTCAGCATAAATCAAAACTGATTTTTACATATTTTAGATTAATCATTTTGATACTCTCTATAATAATTTCTCTATTGAGGAGTGATATTTCTAAAATAATTTAAGATCTATTTTGGAATATTTGTTCTGGAAATATAAAATTTATAAATTTCTCAAATACATTTTAAATTATATTATGGCCTGCTCACACTAAAAAAAATATGTTTTAAAAACTTGACTTATACAATTTACGCATTTCAAGTGTCCCACAAATAAAGTCTAAATTAAGAAAAATCAAATAAAAAATAAATCATAAACTACAGAATAAAATATGAAATGACTGAGAAAATATCATCAAATTTCTTCATTTAGTTATTTGATCAAATTATGTTTTGTTTGTGCTGGTTCATTATTTTGTGGGTTTTTCTTCTTCCACCTCCATACTTTCAATCCAAAATAATTAGAAATATTCTGAATTGTATTTTTCCAATCCATAAACTTTTTAATTATATTTCAGATTGTATCCTTTTAGAAAGTGTAAGGATTTCAGAATTTATTTATTTTCATTAGTGCAAAGAGTGTACGGGAGTAATTGTGAAAAAGATGCAATGTATGCAAAATGAGATAACACAAAACAATGAAAAAAACCATTTGCGCTTCAAGATAAGCGATAATGAATGATCTGATATTATATTTTGGATTGTCTTTTCCAAATAGTTCTTGGAAAGAAGCTTTCCCTGATAACTTTTCAGATTAATTACTCTAGAATATTATCCCAGACAGTCCACTCCAGAAATCTTCTGAAAACCCTATTTCAGATAATCTGTAAATATATTCCATATTGAAACTAACAAAACTTTGCTTATCATTTGATGTGAAGGATGTTGGAGATGTAGGAAGAAGTCAAGCTGGAAAAGGGTTTTCTGATCTTGGTGATGAGGATGCAGGTTGAGGAATCTATAGCCATTTGTATGTCATGAACAAAAATAAAGGCTTTGGTTAGTTCAAGATTTCTTGCTCACAATTGATCAAAATCTACAAGAATGCATAAAAGAGTATTCCACAAATAAGGTGGACAAGTAAACCCATCTTACTTCTGGCATGTTAATTCTTACCTTCTGTTTTCCTTTTTCCCTCTGTAAACACATTCAAAAACACAAATTTTGTGAAACGTAAAATGTTATTTCTGATTGTAGGTTTTAAACGGAAAACAGACACAGTGGTGGCCAAATAATTCTATTATGTCAAGTACCTTATTTCAACTTAAGTGATGTGTTCAATTACTGTAACAACAAATAGAAAGGAAAATGGACAGCACACACAAATACTACACAAATACTACACAACCAAGAGGGTAAACCCAGATTCACTGTTTTAGATGAGAGATTGAGAATGAGTAATTTTATTCCATGTTTCTCTACTTTTTACTGTCCCAAACATTGCATTATTTGCAGGGTAGTTAAAACAATAGTTATAAATCATATTTCAATATTTTCTCACTAACTAAAAAGTATTAATGGTTTTTCATAGTCTCAAAGTATTAAAATTCTTTCTAAAGATTAAGAACAAATTGTAAGAGAAGATAACATTATTTACAAATTACAATAAACATTTTAAAATCACATGGTTAACTTGCTAAACCGAATTTCATGTAAGTGAATTTTACTATCAATGAAGTTAAGATTAATTCTTATCCCACACCAAATGTCTTGACAGAAAATCAATGTATTCGTACAAATAAAAGTGCAAAACTGCGAAGGCACAAAAATAAAGATGTACTATTCCATACAAACTAAGATTATTTTTATTTGACCTTAAAGTACAAGAGAGTCCCCAGAATAAAATTACCACAAAAAATGAACTGCAAAGAATAGAATAAGACAAAGGAAATGCAAAAAAGAAAAACAACTGACATGCAAAACTTTTCTTGCGCTTGCCAGCATCTCTCAAAATTGTTGAAGCCTCTGGTAGGGATTCATTTCCATAATTCCATTCTAAGTCCAGTCCTGAAGGGGGAAAGAGAGCTCTAGTGAGTTGTGAACAACACTACAAGAGTTGAAAAAGGAATCAATTTGGAGTAAATTTTCTTTTTCTTTTAGAAAAAGAAAGAAACTATCTTAAAAAGTGAAAATTTTGAAAGAAATTACAACATTTAATATATCACTTAGCAATGCATCCCCGCCATGATTTCTAACAAAAACTTTTATTTATTGATTTCTTACTCATTAGCAAAATCCATCACAAACACCGAATGAATTCAAGCGCAATTCATATAAAAACTTAACATTCAAAAACTACTAAACTGTCAAAAGTTGAGATCAAGATTTTATTAATTGATAGGATATGGCACCATACAATTGAGACCCTGCCCAGCGCTTAGCTAACAGACAAACAAGCATCACCAAGTATATAGAACAAGAAAATAAATATTTGAGAGAAGTGAAACTATAAAACTAAAATTATGTCACCAACACTAATAAAAAATGATGAAGATGCAAAAAGAAACAAGAGTGAGATTCAAAAGGAAAGGGTAATAAAGAACTGATGACCCAAAATATATATAAATGACCTAACTTTCCAAGCAATACTAAATAAAAGTGGACAAAGGAAAATAAAAGAAAATGTTTTAGAACAAATTACTTTTGAAGTTCAGCTCGAAAATATGGTGGATAAGAGAAAATACTGTAACAAAGGGGCAAAACATACAAGCATGTCGCCTTATAAAACCATCTGCAGTGAAAAGCATTGTCTTCCGTTCTTGCCCTGAAGATAAAAGTTCTTGCATTCTTTCTGGCCAGTCAGAATTTAATCTTCGGGCAAAATCTTCCACTTCCCTGCATCAGATGATTCGATGCAGATAAAATTTTAGTGTGCATCATGTCATCATCTTAAAAGCACTCTAGTCTAGCAACCACGCAAATCTCTTTATATTAAAGAGATGTCTTAGGTTCCTAAAATGGAATGTTAAAAACATGGAAGGTAAATAAAGAGTTTCATAAACATTACCAATATAGGACTAAAGTGTTCAGAAATCATAGATTTCACTCTTATAATAATTTCTAACAGGGGGAGGTATGATTTGAATTCAAAAAGCAAAGAAGGAAAATACAAAGATGAATAGGAGCAAAGCTCCCCCAAGTCACAGAAAATCTCTGGACTCCAATCAATCATATTTGCCCCCTGTAACAGAATTCTCTCACCTCTAACTATCTCTCCAAAAAATAAGTAATTCTAAATAGACAAAATTGTCGTTTTGGGCCTATGAGTACCTTAAAAGACTTCTCCAAATTGATCCGATTCCTATAAATAACACCCTCTCTAAAATCTGCCTTGTCCTCGAGGCAGAAAGTGGGAAATTTATTTTGAATGGAAGTAGCAAGCTAACTTGATGCTTCTTCCACTGGCAGGGACTGCAAAAGATCAGCCATTCCACCACTGTGGAACCATGGCCGTCGAATCTCTCTAGTTGCCATGATAGGTGGAAGTATGAATTGAGGAAATCGAGCCAGAGTAGAGTGAGGAACGTTTTCACACAGCACAAAGAGGCAATGGGATTTAATAATATCAGTAAGCTTCATTAACGAGGACCTCAATTAAGTAGAATGTTCTTTCATGGTCGTATCATGAGAGTGGATGAGGAATTTGATGCCAACGATTTTGGACTCACCATTACTTTGAGATGTCGTCCTTGTTTGCATACGCTAAGTGCAAAATCCCTCAATGAAGGCACCAACGATATGATAATTCCTAATTGAGTATGGCATGATTTGTATTCAAAAAGCAAAGGAAAATAAAAGGATGAATAAGAGCAATGGTCCCCGAAATCAGAAGGTGTCTGAACTCCAATCAATTACCAATTCCATGATTCCTTCCCCCCCAATCCAGATTTCCTACCTATAACATCCTTTAATTAACTTCCCTCTGCATGAAATAGCTGAATAGACACAAATCCTTTTTGGCGTATGGGTGTAGACCTTAAAAGGCTTTTCTAAATTGAGCTTCTTCCTATTACATTCCTTGAAAACCAAAAAAGAGATAAGGAAAAAGATCAATCATTCTGCAGCCTTGTCCTCTGTATATGCAATAGTTCATATAAGACATTCAGCAATGCGGCTGACTAGGCAGAATGAGCAAATATGCCCAGGGACAATAATACCAGCCATAAAATACAATAGATTTTAAAATAATTCAGTATAAAACATTCAGTCTGAAAACAATCCCACCTGTCAATTTTTTCCTTTAAAGCAGGATCAATCTCATCATCTATATCACCATCATCAAACTCAGGCTTAGGAGTAAAAGCATCATCTTCTGCATAGTGTAAATAGGAGGTCTCACTAATTCTCTCAGCTTCAGAACTTTGGTGTCTGATATCATGACCATTTACCTCCTATTGTACGAAAAAAGAAGGCAATAAAATAAACACTTCAACATTTTGCTGAGCAGACCATAACCTTGTTCATTCAAAATTGACATAGTGCTATACAGCAGAACATTTAAAACAACCTTCTTGTGCAGTTCAGATGCCTCCTTCAAAGAAGAGTTCTTCTGTTGTTCTTTTTTCCTCCGGTTCTTCTTTTTATTCTTTGAAGTTTTAACTCCCTTTGGATCTGTGACAAAATTCTTCACCTCCAGTAAGAAATTCAAAAGGGGAACTAAAGAAAAATATAAAAGGGCTATAGCTCTCAAACAGTTCCTCCCTAAAAGCGTCTCAAAATAATTTCAAAAAGTAATTAGTAACTACAAATACCAAAAATCATAAAAATATTCTCGTCCTAAATGATGTGACAAAATATGTGCACTTTCACAACATTAACGAAATTTGGCACTAAGAAAATAAAAAATACACCTATAAGGAAAAAAGTTAATTCTGTCTGTAGATAACTTTACTTATTTGTTTTTCTGATTAAAATTATTTCAAAACAATATTCACAGAAATTCACCATATTCAAAGCAATTTCATAAACTTAAGAAGTCAAAGTTTGAAGCCATGTTTAAGTATTTCTTATATGAATTTACAAGAAATTTAGTTGAAGGTTAAAAGATGCTAGTCATGCTCATACAGAAAAGGAGACAGATGTTATCAGTCTTCTTGGCAATACTACTTCAGTTTGGCTGTCATAAACTTGGTTGGAGTAGCGATAATTTATCATCTAAATGCTGCCCAGATATTCTCAAATATAGAGTGCCATCATATTTACCTACACGTCAGACCACCCATACTTAACATCTGTGCATCCTAGCATTCAGAATTACATTGTCAACATGAAGAAACGTATGCCCAATTGGATAATGCCCAAACCAATTCATAAGCACATCTAATGGTTCACAAGGGCCTACTTATGACCAATGAGGTTCAAACCAATTAGGAATGAGATAAGTATACATTTAATCAATCAATAGACAAAAACAAAAGATAAGAAGGATTAATATGTTCAATTTACCTCCATCATTTCCATTGATAAAAGACAATAAGTCGTCAACTGAACGATCATCCACGTGTTCTTCTTCAACTTCAACATTCTGAAATATGAAAACAGATTTAAATCAAACTTATCTACAATTTAGGAATAAAAATGAAGCAAGAACACAAGCACCACCAGTGTTGTCAATGGTTAGTGGTTCATCTTTGAAATAGAAGAAACAAATAACATGTTACTCATCATCTTTCATAGCTTTAGTAGAGGCAAAAATTCTGTCACACTATGCAACCTATGCTCACTTCTATGGATTTGTTTGGAGAGTAACATCAATACTTTTAAATTTTAAGCTATCATGGCACAACACTAAGTATGGGGCAAGATAAGGCAACTGGTTTGGTTTGAGCATCACTGCACAGATTTTTAGCTGATGATGATTGTTCATTGTCCCTTCTCGTTATAATTTTGGGTTTAAATACAACTTTAATCCCTATAATTTTACTTCAGTTTTGATTTAAGTCCCTATACTTCGAAAGTGTAGTTTTAGGTCTATATTTTCAAAATTTAGGTTACAGTTCATACTAATAGCAATATGCCAAAACACCTGCCCTACAAGATACACTATTTCAATCAATGTTTGATATATTAGAGTAACACCTAAAGATAAAGTAATAGGTACCAAAACCTAAACTAGTAAAACTAGAAGGATCAAAAACCAAACTTTTAAAATATAAGGATCATACCCAAATCAAGGTAAAGTATAAGAACCAAAAATGTTTTTAAAACATAAATTTTCTCTTCAAAATAAATTTAAATTTTCTCCAACATTGCTACCTTGCATCAAAAATGATATTATGCAATCTCATAAAACAAGGAAGTTAATGCAATAAACCACTGGCAACACTGATCAGCAGAGTTCTGAAATAAAAGTTCAAACACAACTACCTAATTAAAAAATAGGGTTAAACAAGTTTTTGGTACTTCCAAAACTTTTCAGCGTTTTTACGCCAAACATTAAATGAATATGTTAATTAGGTCCTGACATCAGCTTTGTTACTTTTAAATTAACAGTGTTGGCATGTAATCATCCTAATCAAATATTTGCAGGTATGTTGACATGTGACATTACATTGCTAAAATTAACATGTTAACGCCATTAATTCAAAAGTAATACAGTAACTGTTAGGACCAAATTAACATATTCACTAAATGTTGGGTCTCAAAAACACTGAAAATTTGGAGCACCACTCTAAATATGGGCCAATTTTGGAGGTACCAAAAAGTTATTTAACCACAAGGAACAAGGGCTACAAGTGACATTGACAGCATGACATAAAATGTATTGAAGATAAAGAAACAATTTGGTGGCACCTTTAACCTTTCGCGCTCTTTTAGTTCTTTTCTCTTTTTGGCATACAAACGGTTCAAAAGTCTGATCCTTGGGTCAGCAGTTATATTTCTCAATGGCTCCAACTTTTCTTCCTGGATCAAAAGAATGTGTGAGAAATGAAAATAGAAAATCCAAGAAGATATAATTGGCATACAGAGTTCTCACAAGCACCAGACACCTCTGTAAGATCATCAGGTAAATGAAATATATCACGTATCTCCTCTGGCGTCTTCCCTTCAATTATTCGAGCAAGTGCACGGCTGGTTAGATCAACCAACGGTTTTAACTGAAGGCTGTCTGCTGCAGATGTCAACTCACAAAGCCTCTCTGTGTCTATCCTAACAAATTTCTCATCATAAGATTTACGTTCCTATAGAAAAGAACAATCCCTAAGTCAAACATTCTTCACATTTAATTCAGACAGGGAATTGTCTTGTCAGGTATAAAGATAGTAACTAAGTAAGAGCATTGTAAAAAAACAGTCAAACCTTGTTTGACCGGCCTGGTACTTGATGAAAACGACAATAATCAAGAATTAAGCTCAACATGGCAGGACTGACTTGTTGTGGAAGACATATTGCACAATTCTTGGAAGATCCCATGCCTTTTGCTATTATTTCTTGACATATAAGTGGGCAAAACATTGCAATTTCTTGTTCCACTTGTTGGATTGAATCGTCTGAAGTCTGAAGCCAGACATAAGGCTTCATCATCTGAAAATACAAACAAGTATCAGAAAAGTTTCAGTCTCAACCTAAGAAAGTAACCAATGCCAGGTTTTGATGCTCTGGTAGGGAAGTTTAACTGGTGTAAATTAAAGAATACCATTTTTATCCTCCAGACAAGAAAAGTACGCAACTAAACATAAATAAATAATAGAAAATTGGAATACAAAAGCTATTAAAGAGATTACCTGTCTAAACTAAGTTAATTCAGTGATTCAAGGAGAAGATAATGCACAGAATTGAATGAGCCGCATGCAAGACGAATGCTTTCAAAGAATACCTAATGGTTTAAAAAAATATCTACAAAGAGAGATTCACCCCTGAAACTCCCTGTTATTTAATTGATGGGTGATGCATGCACCGACTGTTCAATTTTTGAATCCACAACCCCTTACAATCTCCACTGTCAAAGAGAATGAGGAGAAAACTACACCAGACAATCATTTCAATGCTAAAACAACTCATTAAAACTGAAAACTCAAAGGCAGCTAGTATTCACATAATCAATTTCACATCAAATAAACACAGTTTCAGATGCAATATTTGAGAGGGTGTTGGGATTCAGCTGTGTATAGCAGTTAACTTATAAAAAGGGCATGTATGTTTTGCAAAAAAACAAAAACTTAAAGAGAAAAGAACCTCCGTATTGATTATTTTGAACAAGTTACGAGCTTCTCTTTACAGCATCCATATATAGACTACAGAAACTCGGTTACTAAACCTATTGAAATTATTGAAAAGAGTAATTTTAATAATGTATTGAATATTACAGGAAAACTAGAAATGGATTAACAAACGGTATAGAAGATATCTAATAAATAAAGGTCAAAGGAATAGGTTGACAATTCAACCAAAAGCAAACAGGCAGCACAACTTAAATGGTTGAAGAAAAAATATATATTCCCTTATACACAAGGTAGCAGCATACCTCAGGTTTAATAACTGCCAAGTCAGTTTCTGACATCTGACAACAATTTGAAAAGCAAACAGGGACGCTTGAAGTTTTTTAATGGTGCAAAGGATTCCTGATTTTAAAAATAAACTTCAAACCCAAATAACCACTTAATATTTCCACCTGTCAAAGGAATTCTTCAATCAGGATGTTGGTACTCGAGCAACATGATTCAAATGCACAAGATCCATGGGAGAATTTGCAGAGTTACAAAGATCTCTATCACAAAATTTCAACCAGTAAGTTAAAATAGGTGTGAACTTGATAGTTGATTTGGTATGTCTCAAATTCAAAATGAAAGCTGCAAAGTTAAGGATAAGAAATCAATAACTGCAGCAGATGACAAAATAGAAATGAAGGGTAGACAAATATATACTATTCCAATATTAAGCATGGCCAAAAAACACAAGCATTAGCATATTGTATATGTTAAGCCTACATAAATTGAAGCAAATAATAGACTTTCTCCAACTTCATTTTCTACTTAAAATTTTGTGATTGAAGTCAACACCATAGCTTCGTGCAGACATACCAAATGCATACAAAATATAATTGTTTAACTTCATAAACTTGTAATAGTGTAGAATTGTGTAATTCTTCCTAAGAAGTACTTTCTAAGTTATCTGTTTCACTCAAGCTCTTGTATTAATTTCTATGGACAATTGAACATTAAGAATTAGTGAACCATCATTACAGAAACGTTCTAAATTTAAAGTAAAAAACTAGCGTATGATACCCACCCACCCTTTTTATTTTCAGAGAACCAAACAAATAATAAATTAAAAGATATTTACACCTATCTTCGCCTGAATTGTTGTAGGAACATTCACAGGATTATGCTAAAAAACTCATACTTGAACTTCGACACCAAACATCACTATCAAATCTACAGTTAACATACATTAGCAAGGCTCAAGCAGCATCTTGAACCAATATCAAAGAAACAGCCTCTCAAGTAAGGTTTTCACTTCTCAAAACACCTCTAGCAAACTACTTGAAACTAAATGGCTAGTTCATGCTTTAAAGAATTCAACAAATGTTAGATTAAAATTATAAGCTGTCTATAAACCCACTTCATTGATGATACTCAGTATCAAACCAGCTCTAATTCTTACTTTCATGTCATTTTCATGCATTATCCAACAAATATTCTCTTAAATTCACAACCAAAAAGATAAAGGAATTTTAAAAATCAGCAGACAAATCAACAGTAATTCTATTCACAAGTTTTTAAAACAGAACTTACTAACCTAAAAATTGAGTGTTTTTATCATTATTTTTCAAAGCAAATCAGAAAACAAAAATATATTTTTCGGGTGACGAAGGAAATCCCAGCACACCATAGTACCACAATCACCCAAGCGCATTCCCAAGCTCATTTCTGAGGTGAGAAAGAACTTAACGTTATCATTTCAGAAACCTCCTAATCATCACACAGATTTCACAGCTAAGCAGAACAAATTAAAGGGATAACAACAAAACAACATAAGAGTGTGAAAGCATGCTTTTTATTGAGAAAAAACACATTTTGAAGAAAACCCACAATTCTCTAAAACGAAGTTAGGGGAATGAAACGCTCAAATCAAATGTAAGAATGAATCCGTGTGTACCTGGGAAATGGATTTGCAGAGTGACAAAACGAAGGGAAAAAGAGACAAGGAGAAAAAGAGTTAAGAAATTTTTTGTGACTGAGAAATTTTTCACTTTAGTGGTCTGTAGTTGGAATCGTTGTCAATGTCAATGGCAAAGTGAATACGAACGATAGGGGGAAGCAAACGACACCGTTCGCCACTGAACCCGATTAGGTTTGGTTTTGGTATGCAGGTTAAGGCCCATGTCTAACGAGAAGTAGCCTCTTTCTTCCTGCACCCCTGTGATTTCTTATGCACCCTCAATTGTCTTGAAAAAGACGCATAGTGCCCCTCTTTGTTGTATACTAATTAGAGCTTCATCCTTCTCCATTTCCAGTGGCTTATGGTGCCTTGTTAGGAGTAGTGGTGGTATAGGTATTGGCGTATAATTTGGAGTTATAAAATGTTTCTTATATATCTTATTTTATTGTAATGAAGTTTGAAAAAGTAGATTTATAAAGTATTTTTTTTGTATTTATAAATAATATGATATAAAATACAAAATTGTGTTTTAAATTGTATAATTTGTAATCAATTGTGTCATTTTTCAAATTATAACTATTACTATTTTGAATTACAATGTCCAAAAAATATAATTAATAATTTCATACACGTGATCCAAATGTTATGATTAGTGATTGTTGAACACATGATTTTGAAGTTTTGATTAAAATTTACTCTTTATGAATTTTAAAAATGTTATTTAACAGTTTTTAATGACATATTCTAATATATGTTCTAAACTATAATTTTATTTCAAATTGTGTTCGGGAACGATGTGTAATTGTCTCGATATTAAAAATTATAATTGATAATCAATTTAAAAAAGGTTTTTTTTTTCTCTTAATACAAGTTTTCACATCCAAACTAATCATTACCTATGCTAAATGCACCATATTTGAAGTTCCAATGTGTCTCTTTTGATTTTTGATTTAAAATGTCAAAACAATTATTTATGAAACTTCATTATTACTATGTACCTGTGAACAAGTTTGACCAAAAAAATCCTTTGAATTACATCTACATGCAAAATTGCAAAATTGCAAAATTGCAAAATTATATGCTCTTGGCAAACTAGAAATGAAAACTCATTTTAAGTTTCAATGTTTCTCTTTTGCAATTCAAAATGTCAAAACAACTTTTTATATATCTGTATTATTAATTTGTAGGTGTGAACAAGTTGTTGACCAAAAAGTTTTTGAGTTACATCTAAATGCAAAATTTCAGTTTAATTATATTCAATTTTGTTCTTAAAGTAAAAACTCATACCTGTTTTATTTCTCATATTTGGATAAATGTAAAACTCGTTTTTATTTCTATCGAGTAATGATTATATTTGTATTGCATAGGTCCAAATATTAATTGGATAATTATTTAAAAAAAATAAAGGGAAGGAAAAATAATATTATTAATAATTGAATCCTAAATAACATTAAAATTTTAGTGTTGCATAAAATTGAAAATAGAATACATTAAGGTTATCTTAATATTTTAAAAGAGAAGCAAATGTGGGGATGTGGAAGAGGTGAATGTGATAATTATCGCTACACCTAATATAAAAAAGTTAAGTATTACTCATACTTATATTTATGTTTGTTTAATCCAAACATCCTCGTTAACATTAGGAGGAGTTTGGACAACACTCAAGTATAAACTTATTTGTCATCCCTCTTAACAACTTCGTTTTCTCCAATTTCTTGGAGGCTTGTAAGTTTTTTTCTTAGATTGGATTTAGTAAAAGGGCTCATGTGTCTCTTGTTTACAATCACTCTAGATAAATATGACAACGATCTTTTTCTCTTTTTAATAGCTTCCAACCTTTAACCACTTTAGATAAGGGGTGAAAATAACAAGGGGTAAGTGGAAAACAAAATTAATTATAGATATCCTCTTCCTTAAATAAAAATCTACATTCAGCAACATCAGATATAAAATTAATATCTCATCTTTATCTCCATTAGATAGCCAATATACTTATACCCCTATTATAGTGTCTTAAATATTAACTAAATATTTTTCACAAAAAATTATCAAAGCAAAAAATGATATTATCACATATTTAATGTTGAAGGGATACATATTTTTTCTTCAATATCATATTTCAAGAAAAAAATTATAATTGTATAAATATTAAAATAGAGTATAAAATAACAATTCCATAAGTGTCAAATAGTCATTAAAAATTAATTAATTACATGTAATGTAAATTTTATGACAATTACAACATTTGTTATATTTTTTAATGTGGAGAGGGAAAGTACATCAATAATTTGAGTGAACATAATAAATATCCAACGAATTGAACCATTGAAAGAAAGAAAATAAAAACTCATAGCCAGAAAAAGGTTTATCAAATGAAATAAATCTAAAAACCAACGGAAAAAAAAAAAGTTTGGTAGGTTACATGATAAATTAAAGGAAATTTACATAATTGAATACTAAAAATTGATAGTCATATATTATCAAATGAAAAAAACTAAAATTCAAATAAACATATTAAAAATAAGCATACATGATCAAATATGTATCCTAAAAATAATTTAATTTGATAAATGTAAGGTTTATATATTCTAATCGAATGAGTCGAACAATTGAGCGAGAAAGTGAAAATTTGTGTAAAAAAAATCTTTGAAATAAATGACAAAACAGAGTATCAAAAATAAGTTTTTAGGTTATCAAATAAATTAAAGGTGTTTCAATAATTTAAAATAAGAATATGTATGATAATAAAAACAAGACATATATGTATATACTCATCCAATCTCCATACCTAAATTAAAAAATTGATATGTCAGAGTGGAATTCTTTATTAAAATCGTAATGGATTAATACAATATCCACAAATGCATGTTTATTTGTCATTCCGGACAAGGGTATAGGATTAACTTACAGTAATGAAAATGAAAAATAAACAAGGAAACAGAGTTAAAGACTTACTCAGTAAAAATGAGAAATAAGGTAATATAATAGTACCAATATCAAGAATGACTGAAATAAAATAATTAATTAAATTAAGATAATATTTAAATAAAGGAGAGGACTATATGTAATATCAATATACTAACAAACTTGAACAATAAAAGAAATAAAATAATTGATAATATATAATGTTTATAATATTTAGGAGACAAAAATAATTTATAATATATAATATCTATAATATTTAATTATATTTAATTTTAATATCCTCTCAAACTGATATTTAAGATTGGAACTTGTAAATGAAACCATAAAAAACAATAGTAAGATTAGGCCAACTGAAACTTAAAAATTTGTTTGTTTTGAGTAATTAATGCAGTTAAATCACTTCACTAATAATTAATGATAAGGCATTATATTGTTATTTTGGGAGAATATTTGACAGTATGATTTTTACTAACTTATGAAAAATCACATAATTATTAAGGAAAATACAAGGCATGACCCAGTGGTTGATTGTTTTATGTGTAAACAATTTTTTCAGTTTGCATCAATATATGTTGAAAAATATATGTTGAAAGATGAAAATTTTTGTTAATCAGGAAAAGGATACATTTGCCTAAAGTGTTGTTACGAATAATGAATTTTAGTTAAATACATAGTCAATGGATTTTCATGTATTAACTTAACTTGTGAACTAAAAATGTAATGTTTAGTCTAGAAATGATTAAGTACATTAGTTTTTTCAATTTATCTTATATGTAGTGAATTTAGTTTGTTGCCTAAGAAACAAATATCATCAAACATTTTGTTGGTTCTGACAATGTCCAAGCCTAAAAATTATTGAAGAAAACCAAGAATATTTAGTTTGAGCAAAAAATCTAATTTCAATTTTGCATTCTTAACACAAGAAAGATTAAGGAATGTTAGGATAATGTCATCCACGTAAATAAACAAAAATGACAAATGAAGAATAAAAATTAACCATAACTGTTTAAAAAATATTTTAGACTATAAAACCCTATTGCAATAATGTTAAAAGGGGAAACTAGCAGAACCATTGTTTTAAGGTTTGTCCATATATAGACTTATATAACTTACAAATTAATTATTTTGTTGTTGTATTGTAACCTTGGAAAATATAAATGTATACTTCCTTAAAAACTCATGATTTAAGAATGCATTATTGACATGTAGGTGTTGTAAGTTCCACTTTTTTACAACAACAATAATCAATAAAAGTCTTACAAACAAAATAAGTTTGATTACTGATGAAAAAAAATTGTCTGAGAAATCAATCCTAAGCTGATGTATATAGCTTTGGCTACCAATTAAGTTTTGTATTTGCCTACTGAGCCATCAACTTCGTATTTCAATTTGAAATTTAATCTACACACTGTGGTGCAATATTTACCTCAGATAAAAGAACTAAAACCAATTATTACTATCTTTAAAATCTTTAATCTCCATTTAAGGTAAGGTATTACTTAATGATAAAATTGAGGCTAAATTTGATTGATAAAGGTTTTTGTATTTTGGACTAAATTTGTTCAAAAAATGGAAATTTTGAATGTGGTAAAGATGTGAAGTGAAAAAGCACTTATAGTTATAAGAATAAGAGAGTTTGTTACAATCTCTCCATTATCTTCTAACAGATACTTCAAGTCTATCAATAATGGAGGAAGAATAATCAGAAGAAGTCACTTGAATAATTGTTTCATGAAAAAACATACCTTTAAATAAGAAACTGCTTACTGTTTATATTGTATAATTTGTATGCCTTGTAGCCTTTAGGATAACCAACAAAAGTGTCTTGTTCTACCAAAAGATAAGTAAGAGCGAACTTTTTTGCACTGTCATGATAACCTTAGTCCCAAATTAAGTTTTAACCATTTGAAAAAGAATGTTTTATAACATTAGAAATTTTAGATTTGTGTGTGAGAAAACAAGTATCAAAGTAAAATGACTTTAAGAAAAATATTTGTAGGCTTATATAAGACTCTCAAATGTCACAATATAATATATTAAATAATTGAAACACCTTACCAAGTGAAGTGAAAGATAATATTATAAATTTAGCAAAAGGACAAAATTGAAAATTAGAAATAGAAAAATTATCTGAAATATAAAAAATAATTTTATTACTTAAAAGCCAAATGACTTTATCACATATGTGTCCAAATTTAGAATTCCAAATGTACATATAGTGGCAGAATAGCCACTGGATCAGGTCAAATGCAAAACGTAGCTAGTATAGCCGAACAGTGTCAGGAACAACTAGCCGAATGGTATTCGGCTTATACTGAACAGTTCATGGATTAAGCCAGGTCACAGTTCATGGATTAAGCCAGGTCACGAGACAACCACTGACAACTGCAGCCTGTTAGGGCCGCCATACCCCAGAAACCTCGACCAATCGCAGTGATGGCGTGTCAGCAAAGGCTGCTATGCCCAGAACCTTGACAAATCACAATGTTGTCTGTGTCTACAGAGACTACTACACCCGACCTCGACCAATCACGACGCTGTCGTACGATTTTGACCTCTATAAATACTATGTGTGTGGACCCATAAAGGTACGTGATAAAAAAAATCTAACTTTACAACTCCGACATCCAAATACTAACTTTGGCATCAGAGCGCCTTTGGTAGGTACCCACCCACCATTCACTTAAGACCGAAGACCATTCACCCAAGACCAAAGACTCCACTCGAGGACGAACACCCTCCAGGTCCCTGCAAGAACACCAAACATAAGCATTCTTATAAGGATCAATATTTTGGAAAGAAAAAAAAAATATTTGTACTAATATTAAAAAAAACAAAATTACAATCATTTTATGAAAAAGTTGAAAAAGGTAACACTATAATCTTTCAAACAATCTTACTAGATGAAAGCACCTCCTGATGATTATTAAAAAGGGTGATGATGATTGTTAAAAAAGGTGATGTGTAAATCACTATCAACCAATAAAATAAAACATTGACAAAGAAAAAATTAAAATATAATAATTGAGGTAGTGCAAAACAATATAAAGCATCAATATATAATAAATTTGAACAATATCAATAACTATTGCAAGAATAACAAATTGAATGGATAACACAAGAGTACACAAGAGTTTTATTAGTGACATGTATATAGATTGAAAACATGACAAACAATAAGTAACATGACACGTGAATCAATGATTCATCTACTTCTAAACAAAGAATTGATAGAAATAGTAGAAAAAGCTAAACAATTTTTTTTTTTAAAAAAAAATAGCATATAAAGTATACATAATCAGACTACCAGGAGCAGTCGAATGCGAGACGTTAGACTTTTCATCTATGACATCCATGGGAGAAAAAAAAATGTTGGGATGAATAAAAAACAAATATTGTTATACCATATTAGAAAGTTGACTTTAAGTCTAACTCAATTCTACAAAATTAGTTTGTAAAGTGATGGGTGGACTCACTTATATATTGTAATTTTGTCTTATCTTTAACAATATAAAATCTCTAAAACAACTCTTTACACGAGAACTCGACATCTCAAACACGTAACTATACATAGATGGTTTCACAACTGTCTGACAGATGATACAATAAACCTAATAAATATTATTTGAATAGACTCTAATATCATATTAAAAGAAAAAGATAAAATAATTTATTGAATAATGATAATATTTAGATGTAAGATAATTTTATATATAATACTAATGTAATAACAAAGTGAATAATAATAAAAGATAATAATATATAACAAAATAATTGATAAATATAGTATCCGTAATATCAACTTTTATATTTGATTCTAATAATATAGTGAAGAAAAAAAAGTCATAATACATTAATACATTATTACGTGACATTCTATTAGTTAAGGAAGTTAACCTTAAGGACGTTAAAAAAAAAGTACTAAGTCGACTGTTAAAATAATTGACCGAAATAAAACATTTCAAAATAATAAGACAAAATTAGAAAAATCACATAATATTAACACACCATAATCTGTTAAGTTTAACAAATAATTAAAAGTAATTTTCAATCTTTTTTCAATTCATTCAAACAATGTTTTTTTTCACTCTAATGTTCTTCTGGTTTTACTATTTTCCTTTTTTCTTATAATCTAAATAAAGTATGGAAGCTAAACTTACATGTATTATTTAATTACTTTTAAATCAAAATTATTAATCAATTGGTGATATTTATATTCTATATAAAATAATGTTATTTATATTTCTACCAATCTGTTATATAGATATATCATAATTCATTAAACTTATAGTAAAACACATTCACAAATATTGAGTGCATTGTACACATGTCTTGTTCATTGGAAACAAATCTGTGTTCTACTACAATACCATGTGCTACTGCTGTATAGTTCACGCGTAAAATATTAAAAGCACCACTCAAAATAGTCAAACATTAATTGAATTTGAATTTAGTATTTTTATAAAAGAAATTTTATATCCTTTTATTCGGCCATTAATTATTCGGCTACACTACAGAGGAACTTGTTGCATGTCATCAATGAATATGTCTTATTACATGTTTTTTTCCTATTAGCATTAAATGTATCTTACAGGGGAGGATAATTTATATTATATTACCCTTTTTTCGTATATATGGAAAAAATTTACTAAAATATTTTTTTTTAATAAAACTGATTTAGTTTATAAATAATACTTTCTCAAGTGAGAGACATCAATCATTTCATAGATTTAAATCGATTAAACAATATGATTAAGAAAATGTTTATATTATAGCCATAAACTAATACAAAATAACTTAGTAGTAGTATTTTTTTAATATTTATAATAGTACTATTGAATTAATGATTTTTAGTCCTTTTTTTTTATCCCTCCATTCTAAATATATATATCATGGTTGGATATTATGGTATAAACATAGGAAAGGGACATGATAGTTAGGAGTTGAACTTCATTTTCTTAGCATTCAAAGTTAGATAGGGCATTTAAGATTGAACTTAATTGTTCAACACACTTTACCTTTATGGTTGGTAGATAGATGCACCACCCAAAACAACCTATTGTTGTTCTCAAATTTTCAAGTGCTCCAACTACCCATGTGTATTGAGTAAATAGTATAAGAAGAATATATTAATATTCTAACTTTTTTACATCTTTTTCATTCACAATAACTTTTATCTTTTTCTTTTTAATTTGATTTTCTTCATATTTATTGCCAAAAGTGTGCATAAAAGGTACTCATTAAATTATACCAATAGTCTATTTTTTATACAACCATTATCAGTTAATCCTAAATTTGTCACACCACTGAAAATTTTTTATTTTTATCACAATTGCTTTTAAAATGTTATTTAAATTTAATGGTTGCGGATTCACACCGTGAACTTGTTTTATATTATTACTAAATCATAAACCATTATATATATATATAAATTAAGTAGTTTTAATAAAAACTAGTAAATTTATACATTTAAAAAATAGTAAATTTATACATTTAAGTTTAGGATTAGATGATTGTTCTCTTTATTTCAGTAGTAAACCTTATTTAAATATCAAAATCAGACTAACTAATTATGCATTTTTTTCATATGGGTAAACATTTATAAGGGGTGTTTTGAAATAATATCTCAAGATAGATTGTATTCTACAAATAAAATCTATTCATAGCAAGTAATAAAGGTGACACGTTTTTATTGTTGTTTCTTTTACTATGAATTCATAATTGTCCAAACTATTTTTTAATTATATTAACTTTATTTAGGCAAAAAAATTGAACATATGGAAAAAACATATTTTTCTACCAGTAATTATAATGTTGTTATAGCACAAAATTAAATTATAATCCAACTATCTTTTAAAGGAATTTATTCACTTTATTTATTTATTTTTGAACTTGAGTTAGACTATAACTAAATTCACATAAGAGTATCTTAAATTTAATTATATTAACATAGTTTTCTGCAAATTGGGTCATCTAGTCCTTAATAACAAGTCAATCTATTTTGACATTGATTCAGATGTTTTCTTCCTTGTTTAGGAGAAGTAGACATGATGACAAATCTTGAAAAGTTGTCAAATAAAAAAATATTTAATGTTTTGCATTGCAAAAGATTATCTTGACAAGTTCATGAAGGCTTCAACTACTCCAACTAACAAATTTGAATTCTATCTTACCATACCACAACAAAATCATTCCATCATAGTTGACCCTATAACATTTAATAAATGTATCTATTTTGATATGTGTGGTTTAATTGATATACACCACAGGTATTATTTAAAACTTAACAATTATTGTATTTTATTTAAATTATTTATTGTGATTTGTACCCAAAACATAGTTAATGTAATTCAATGTTTATAAGCTAAATGTAGCATGATTTGTTAAATTATAAAAACCCTCCTATAAGTTATTATATATTTGATAAGTTAGATATAATTTATAATATAGAAATACATACGTTTGGTTTAATATGTTTTGGGTTTTTGTTTTTGTATGAACGGAAATACACATATATAAATATATAAATTGAGCAGCTAATAAACTAAATATTTTGTTTGAACAATTTGTGTTATATGTATTCATTTTGCTATACACTAAGTATCAGTGTAAATACTTTCTATTATATATAATAAAAAGTAAGCTGAAGGATTAAAAAAATATTTTAGATAAAAATTAAGAGAAACAACCTACTATTAAATAAAAATACAAATAAATATTTTTCAAAACTTAAACTATAATTTCATGATTTATTATTCACTATAATTTATATATTTTTTTATTTTACATATTTATTTAATTTCATAATCTTTATATCTTGTAATTTTTTATATTAAATTATTTTCCCTCATCACAAACACATCTCTGTATATATTATTTGTATAAATAATATAATTTTTGAGATATTATATATATAGGATATTGCAAAACATATGAACAAAAAATGTTCTAAAAGAATATGTACAAAACTTAATTAAACTAAAAACACATATAGTTAAGTTTGATTACCAACACCACTATCTTCTATAGTGTAAAATATTACCATCCAATAATTATCAGGTGAACTAATAATATAAAATTAAAATTCATCGTTTATAAAACATACACAGGTACTTAAATAGTATTTTCCATTTAATTATGATTCTTATGTTCATCTCTTACTCTTGTGGCATGAAATTTCAGGATTTGGTATTGGACAAAAAAAAAAAAAAAAAAAAAACAAAG